>JGI24712J26585_10000250_pt1 | contig 45991 bp, 43 predicted proteins | sample BioPla3DNA2_FD_26585 | JGI IMG/M metagenome (IMG submission 26585) | reverse complement strand
GTGGAGTATCTATTGATTGATTGGGAGGCTTCGCTCCAGGGAATGTCGTTAACAAATGCATTCGACATCATTCTAACCCTAGAACCATTGTTTTCCAATTGTTTCATCTCGCTCAAACGCATATTATTAATTGCGGAAATGAGGAGTTTTTCATCAAATTGACCCTTTTTCAAGAGCTCCACTTGTGCTAAAATAATGTCGCGAACCTCTTCTAAAGTTTGTCCTTCTTTGGGTTTTCCGTAGAAATAGAGAGATGAGTTATCGTCTAGTACATAAGGATAAGCAGCAACCATATTAGCCAATTGTTTGTGGTTTACATTCAAGTCCAATAAACCGGCTTTTCCGTTATACAATACTTTAGCCAACATATTGAGAGTGTAGATCTCTTGAGAGTTGGCAGGTTGGTCGATACGGAATGCCATATACAAAAATTCAGCTTCCAATCCAACTACTGAAGCTTCAGTTGGAGTAGTAGTTGGTACTTCAGGAACTACTTTAAGCTCAGGTACATCCTTTCTTTTGAGATGTCCAAAGTATTTGTCAACTATCCGAATCGCTTCATCATATTCAAAATCCCCGGATAGGATAACAGCCATATTGTTAGGAACATAATATTGATCAAAGAAGTTTCTGATATTCTTCATTGAAGGATTTTTTAAGTGTTCCTGAGAACCTAATGTGGTTTGTTGTCCGTAAGGATGGTTAGGGTAGAGTAGTTCCATTAAACGTTCATTTGTTTTTCGGCCATCATTAGTGAGAGACATGTTTTTCTCTTCATACACTGTTTCCAGTTCGGTATGGAACAAACGAAGAACAGGAGTTGTAAATCTATCACCCTGAATCATAGCCCAATTTTCCAATTGATTGGATGGGATGTTTTCCATATAAACGGTGTAGTCATTTGCTGTTCCTGCATTAGTTCCCTGAGAACCAATAAATTTCATTACTTTATCGTACTCATTTGGGATAGCAAGCTTGCTGGCTTCATAGGAAACACTATCTATTTGGTGATAGATTGCCGCTCTTTGATCAGGATCGGTGGTTACACGATATACTTCAAAAAGGTCTTCAATCTGTTGAATGAGCACTTTTTCTTTTTCCCAATCCTGAGTTCCCAAGCGTGGTGTTCCTTTAAACATCATGTGTTCAAAATAGTGTGCCAATCCGGTAGTTTCTGCAGGGTCATTCTTACTACCTACTTTAACAGAAACATAACATTGGATACGAGGCGCATCTTTATAAGGTGATAAATAGACTTTCAGTCCATTAGGCAGAGTGTAGATTCTTACATTGAATGGATCATTGGGTACAGTTTCATATTTATAAACCGGTCTCTGTGCCTGAGCTATTCCAAGCGTTAAAAGAGCAATTAAAAACAGGAAACTTCTTTTTAAATGTTTCATTTTTATAAGTTTTTAGTTAATATTTAATTAATTTATATGTTATTCACAATCTTCATCAAATTGATTTAAAATTTCTTCCAGATTCTTAAGATGTTTACTATAAAATTGTTTGACCCAAAGTGCTACGAAAAGGATGGCGAGCAATGTGAAAAGCACGACGCAACCGAGAGCTATAAAATAAACGTAGTTCTCAGGGGTAAAGCTGCCGGGGAGATCCATCAGACATTGGAATATAAATTCTGATTTTCCCTTGGATAAGATAATAAAAAGGAGAATAAAAGTGTAGGGGATAAGGACATAGTTTACTGTTTTATAAATCCGAATCATATTTTTTAATTCATAGTATATTTTGGATACGGAGCGGTAACTATTATATTGAACACCGGCACTTTTCTTGTAGTAGGAGTAAAAATTGATATAGCTTGGGAGCGTACTTACTACCATTAAAAAGAGTACAACATAATAGATTAACTCAGAAATTCCCGATATTTGGTACACTTTTAAAAAGGGAACAATAATTAAAAATAGAATCGCCACCACGATAACATGGAGTTCAGTCATCACATTTCTCCGAATCTTTTCGATAGGATTCTTTGCTTTTTTCAAGCAAGACAAATCTTCCGGTATAGGAATTGTCGGATCTTGTTGATTCCACTCTTTCTGAATCTCTTCTAAATTAAATTTTCCTTTACTCATAGCCTTTCTGAATGACAATCTTTTGTAATTTACTAATCGTACGATTTAATTTTACTCTGGCATTTCCTTCGGAAATTCCCAGGTTTGCTGCAATCTCTCTGTGTGGTAATCCTTCCAGATAAAGAAAAATCAACGCCTTCTCCACCTTGTTGAGCTCTTGTACTGCCTTGTAAAAGTAATTCAGTTGATTTTCCTTTTCCAAAGCATCAGAACCATCACTTTTTACCTCGTATGCTTCCTCATTCAATTGAGTTTCTACTTGCGCTTTTCGATTCCCTTTTTTAAATTGTGTCAATACGGTGTTTAACGCAACACGATACATCCACGTTGAGAATTTGCTCTTCCCTTCAAAACTCTGATATGAACTCCATAACTGATACACAATCTCCTGACGAAGCTCTTCCTGTTCCTCTTCGTTATCTTCATACATCCTGGAAATTTTATACAAAATTCCTTTGTGTTGTTCCAGCAATGTTAAAAACTCTTTCTCTTTATTCATCGAAGCAACGTACAGGCGTGAAACATGGAGCTCAAATGAGCTATATCAGGGTAGTTATCAATGTGAATAGAGAGATTAATATTGCAATAATTGAAATCACACTTTTTCTTTTTTATTAAGTAAGTAAAATTTAAAGCAAAATGTTACAATATAACTACAATATAAATCTAAATGACTACTCTTTAATCAGTTCTCGAGCTCTTTCCAAATCTTTTTCGTCAACTAAAATTTGAACATCTCCCGGTTCACCCGTATTGGATGGGAAAATAGTTGCACTACTCTCACCGGTAATATAGGATTCAATTCCGGCATTATCCAGAACTCCTTTTAAAATATTGGCTTCAATGGCATCTTTGCAGTGAATTAAAACAACAGGTTCCATGGTTCTTAGTATTTAAAATCCATAAACAGTATATAGTATTTTACTATCACGGTTTACATCTGCAAATATAACGATTTTTTACGAAAAAAATGGTCAAATTAATGGGATTTTTTTTAATTTTTTCTTTATTTTGAAATAGAAATAAAAGGGGGGCAGACAAAACCTCCCGTAACTGCTAATTTATCACCCCACTCTTTTATTTTATAACTTTTGGAGAATGTGTGATCAATTACGAATTACGAATTACGAATTACGTTTTAATTTATTCCGAAATCCGAAATCCGAAATCATTTCTGTTTATTTGCAATGATGTTTTCCCAATTGCTAATCAAGTCTACAATGCGGTTAGAGTACCCACTTTCATTGTCGTACCAGGCTAAAATTTGAATAAACCGATTGCCGAGCACACGGGTTGAAAGGGCGTCAAAAATGGCTGAGTGCCTATTTCCTTTAATATCGCTACTTACAATGGGGTCTTCAGTATAGTCCAAATAAGGTTTTAAACTTCCTTCAGAAGCCTCTTTAAATGCCTGATTAATCGATTCTACAGTGCAATCCGATTGCAGAATGGCTGTTAACTCAACAAAGGAGCAATCTGAAACCGGAACACGGGTTGCAAAACCATCAAAACGTCCGTTTAAATCGGGAATAATCTGCTGAATTGCCCTGATAGCACTGGTCGTTGTCGGGATAATATTGTCCACAATCCCACGCGCCCTACGAAAATCAGGGTGATAGCCATCCTGAATGTTTTGATTGTTGGTCATGGGGTGTACCGTATTCATAAATGCTTTTTCGACACCAAATTTTTGCAACAAAGTTCTTAAAACAACGCCAACACAGTTCGTTGTACAAGAAGCATTGGATATCAGATAATCACTTTCCTCCAATATATGCTCGTTACATCCTAATACTATCATTTTATTGATAGAAGAATCTAAGGGGGGAGCACTTAATATCACCCTCCTAACATTGCCTCTATAGTGGCGCTCCAACAATTCACGTGTGCGGTACTTTCCGCTGGATTCAACCACCCACTCAACACCACTGGTCTCCCAAGGGATTACAAAGTTATTCATCTCATTGGTAACCAATATTTTATTTCCTTCTACATAAACATACTGCTCATCATAAGTGATCTCTTTTTTGAAAATACCATGAATAGAGTCATATTTCAGCAGATGGGCAATCATTTGCGGAGTCATCTTGTCATTGATATGAACCAACTTCAGATTTCCATTGCTCAACAGTAAACGGGCTACATATTTTCCGATTCTTCCAAATCCGTTTATTCCAATTTTTGTTGCCATTTCGGTTTTTTGCTAAGTTTGATTATAGAAAGTAATAGAGGTTAAGGCATTAGTTTTTCGAGGATTGGATCAATCTCTTCAGGTTTTACTTTAGGAATAAAACGCTCCATTGGTTTACCATCCCGATCAATTAAAAACTTGGTAAAATTCCAGGTGATACGCTCTCCTTTTTCTCCGGGTAACTCTTTTTTGAGGTATTGAAAGAGCGGATGAGCCTCTTTACTATTCACTTTTACTTTCGAAAACATAGGGAAAGTAACACCATATTTAACAACAACACCGTCAGCGATAGATTGTTCATCACCCGGTTCTTGTCCGCCAAACTGATTACAAGGGAATCCCAGAATAACCAATCCACGATCTTTATATTTTTCGCACAGGCTTTGTAATCCTGCATACTGTTTAGTATGTCCACATTTACTGGCTGTATTCACAACCAGAACATATTTCCCTTTATAGCGATCAAAAGTGATCTCTTCTCCATTCAGTGCTATAGCACTCATTTGATAAAATGTAGCTTCCATAGTTTAATCTATTTTATTCAGGACAGTCACAGTGTGGATCGGAAATACAATCACAGCCGGTTTCAGCCGTGGGGTAGGAGCGATCCTCAAAAATTTTATAAGCTCTTAAAGTATTGAGTAGCAGACAGCTCATCGTTACTGAGCCTACTCCTCCGGGAACCGGAGTAATGGCAGAAGCAAGCGGTGCTACTTCATTATAATTCACGTCACCGCAGATACGATATCCTTTGGTTGTTGTTTCATCTGTCACCCGGTGGATTCCCACATCAATCACTACAGCACCCTCTTTAACATACTCTTTTCCTATCATTTCGGGTTTTCCCATAGCAACCAATAAAATATCTGCTTGGCGAGCAATTTCAGGTAAATTCTGTGTTTTACTGTGTGCCAGGGTAACAGTAGCGTTGGCATCATCTTTGTTTTGAGCTAATAACAATGCCAACGGTTTTCCCACAATATTACTTCTTCCGATTACTACTGCTTTTTTTCCAACAGTGTCAATGTTAGAACGTTTAATGATCTCCATACAAGCCATAGGTGTTGCGGGAGAAAAGTTGTTTTTACCCAATACCAGATTGCCTATATTGATCGGATTAAAACAATCTATATCTTTTTCAGGATCAACACGTTGTGCTACTTCTTCAGTAGAAATATGTTTAGGTAACGGCAGTTGGATAATATAGCCATCCACTTCCGAATCTTGATTTAAGAAGTCCATTGACTCAAAGAGTTCCTCTTGAGTAATGGTGGAAGGGTAGTGGTATACTGAAGAGGTAATTCCCACCTCTTGTGATTTTTTCTGTATACTTTCAACATACGTTTTTGATGCGCCATCATCACCTACAAAAATGACAGCTAAATGGGGTGCCCTTTTTCCCGCATCAATCAGTTTTTCAACTTTTTCAGCTATCTCTTTATAGATCTCTTTAGCGATCTGCTTTCCATCTAAAATGTGTGGTTTTTTCATTTTGTTTTCATTTAGTTGTTATCTTCTACCATGAGAGGATAGAGCTTGCATCAGGTGTTTTGCTTTTCCGCTATTCACCATTTTCATCATTTTGCGCATATCCTCATATTGTTTGATTAATCTGTTTACTTCTTGAACATTGGTTCCACTTCCCTCAGCAATTCTCTTTTTTCTGCTATTGTTAAGAATTTCGGGTTGTGATCGTTCCTGAGGGGTCATAGAAAGAATAATCGCTTCCACACCTTTAAAGGCATCATCGTCAATGTCAACATCTCTGATCATTTTTCCCATTCCCGGAATCATGCTCATCATATCTTTCAAATTGCCCATTTTCTTGATTTGTGCAATCTGAGCAAGGAAATCGTTGAAGTCAAATTGGTTTTTAGCCAACTTCTTTTGCAACTTCATCGCTTCCTCTTCATCGAACTGCTCTTGCGCTTTTTCAACGAAAGAACGGATATCACCCATGCCCAGGATACGTTCTGCTAAACGATCAGGATGGAAAACATCCAGCGCATCCATCTTTTCTCCAACACCAATAAATTTAATCGGTTTATTTACTACCGCCTTAATGGAGATGGCAGCTCCACCTCGGGTATCTCCATCCATTTTGGTTAGGATTACCCCATCAAAGTCCAATATGTCGTTAAAAGCCTTGGCTGTGTTCACGGCATCCTGACCGGTCATCGCGTCCACAACAAAAAGGGTCTCATGTGGATTAACCGCTTTTTTGATATTGCCGATCTCATCCATCATCATTTGGTCAATCGCCAAACGCCCGGCAGTATCAATAATCACTACATTGTGTCCCCAATCTTTCGCGTGTTTAATCGCCTTTTTAGCAATATCCACCGGATTTTTATTATCCTCCTCAGTATACACATCTACCTCGATCTGCTCTCCCAATAGCTTCAATTGCTCAATTGCAGCCGGTCTATATACGTCACAGGCTACTAAAAGAGGTTTTTTATTACGTTTAGTTTTGAGTAACCGCGCCAATTTGGCAGCATGAGTCGTTTTTCCGGATCCTTGTAAACCGGACAATAATATAATGGAAGGATTGGCTTTGATATTGATATCTTCAGCTGTTTTACCCATTAATTCAATCAGTTCGTCATAGGTGATTTTAATCAGTAACTGACTGGGTGACACGGCTTTCAATACATTTTGACCCAATGCTTTGTTCTTCACATTATCTGTGAACTCCTTCGCAATTTTATAGTTGACATCCGCATCCAGAAGTGCTTTACGTACTTCCTTCATCGTTTCAGCCACATTAATCTCGGTAATGTAACCCTGTCCTTTTAATATTTTAAACGCTCTTTCTAGCTTGTTACTTAAATTTTCAAACATAATCTAATCTCCTTATTATTCTAATTCAGTAGCAATTCTTTCTTTTATTAATTCTACAAATTGAGGGAGCGAAACTGTACCTTGATCACCCTTTCCATGCTCTCTAACAGAAACGGATTGTTCAGCTTCCTCCTTTTCTCCAACAATGAGCATAAATGGGATTTTTTGCACTTCTGCATCCCTAATTTTTCTGCCTGTTTTTTCATTTCTTTCATCCACAATAGCTCTGATATCCTGTTCGCTGAGTAAGTTCTTCACTTGATAAGCGTAATCGAGATATTTTTCACTGATAGGCAATACGATCACTTGTTCCGGTGTCAACCAAACCGGGAATTTACCGGCGGTATGTTCCAGTAATACAGCTACAAAACGTTCCATAGAACCGAAAGGTGCTCTGTGGATCATAATGGGTCTTTTCTTTTGCTGATCGGCATCAACATACTCTAACTCAAAGCGTTCAGGCAGGTTATAATCCACTTGAACAGTTCCTAACTGCCATTTTCTTCCCAAGGCATCTTTTACCATAAAGTCTAACTTAGGACCATAGAAAGCTGCTTCTCCGGTTTCTGTAACTGTCTTTAATCCGCGTTCAGCAGCAGCTTCAACAATGGCTCTCTCAGCTTTGTCCCAATTCTCATCACTTCCAATATATTTCTCTGTGTTGTTAGGATCTCTCAAAGAGATTTGTGCAGTATAATCCTCGAATTTCAACACTTTGAAAATATAGAGAATGATATCGATTACCTTGATAAACTCCTCTTTTAATTGATCAGGAGTACAGAAGATATGCGCATCATCTTGTGTAAATCCTCTCACTCTGGTTAATCCGTGCAACTCACCACTTTGTTCATATCTATATACGGTACCAAATTCAGCGTAGCGGATCGGCAATTCACGATAGGAGTGTGGTTTATTGGCATAAATTTCACAATGGTGAGGACAATTCATCGGTTTCAGTAGGAAACTTTCACCTTCTTGCGGAGTGGTGATAGGGTGGAAGGAGTCCGCTCCATATTTTTGGAAGTGTCCGGAAGTTTTATAAAGGTTAATATCTCCAATATGAGGGGTAATAACTTGCTCATATCCATATTTTTTTTGGATTCTTTTCAAAAATTGCTCTAATAATTCTCTCAATTGAGCACCTTTAGGCAACCAAAGAGGTAAACCCAATCCCACATTTTGAGAAAAAGTAAAAAGTTCCATCTCTTTACCCAATCTTCTATGGTCTCTCTTCTTAGCTTCTTCCAACATGGTTAAGTAATCGTCCAAATCTTTCTTTTTCGGGAAAGAGATACCATAAATACGAGTCAATTGTTTTCTTTTTTCATCACCTCTCCAGTAAGCGCCGGCAGTATTTAACAATTTAACCGCTTTAATCGGAGCAGTATTGAAAAGGTGTGGTCCACGACAAAGGTCAACAAAATGATCTGTTTGGTAAAAAGTGATGGTTCCATCATCTAAATCATTGATTAGCTCTAATTTATACTCATCACCTTTTTGCTCGAAATACTTTAAGGCTTCTGCCTTGGAAACCTCTTTACGAATAAATTCAGGTTTTTCTTTGATAATTTCCATCATTTTAGCTTCAATTTTTGGAAAATCATCAGAAGAGATAGTATAATCCATAAAATCTATATCGTAGTAAAATCCGTTTTCAATATCGGGACCAATTCCAAATTTTACACCGGGATAAAGCGCCTCAATGGCCGCAGCCATAATGTGCGAAGAGGAGTGCCAATAGGTTGCTTTTCCCTCTTTATCTTCCCATGTATAAAGTTGAAAATCAGCATCTTCGTTAATCGGAGTATTGAGAGAAACAACATTTTCTCCCACGCGTGCAGCCAATACATTGCGCGCCAATCCTTCACTTATTGAAAGTGCAATTTCATACGGAGTAATTCCTTTTTGAAACTGTTTCACAGAGCCGTCAGGTAAAGTTACATTTATCATATCTGTTTATAAATTTAAATTATCATTACAAAATTTTAGAACCTGCAAAATTACAAAAAAAAGGATTAGGATCGGTAGGATTTGAGGATTCGTAAAATTTAGAGTTTAGAATTTAGAATTTAGAATTCAAATTCCGCCTTCCGACTTTCGATTTCCGCCTTTATTTATAATTTTTGTTTTTATTTTGAAAAAGAAAAAAAGGGGGGCAGGATTTGAGGTGTCTCTTTTGTTATTTTAACTCCCCACTCTGGAATGATTTCGGAGTTCGGAATGCAAAAAAGGCGGAAGGCGGAGGGCGGAAGGCGGAATGAAAAAAAGTCGAAAGTCGAAAGTCGAAAGTCGGAAGGCGAAAGTGATTGAAAATTGAAAATCATTTATCATATCTTGTTGATATTCAAATAAATGCAAAATCATTCTACCTTCTACCCTCTACCTTCTACCTTGTAAAACCCGTAATTCGTAATTCGTAATTCGTAATTAATCCTGTACGTTCTAAAAGCGAAACACTCCAGAGTGGGGAAATAATATAAGAAAAAAGGGAGATCCGTTCTGCCCCCCAATATTTTTAAATACCAAATAAGAAATGTGAAATATGAAATAAAATCGAAAGTCGAAAGGCTAAAAAGTAATTCTAAAATCTAATTTCATTCCGAAATCAGAAATCCGAAATCCGAAATTTTGAATTAACTCTCTTACCTTAAAATATAACAAGGTACACTATGAGTTTGTAGCAAAGAAAGCTTTGATAGCAGCTTGGTCCTTTTCTATTTGTGCAATTAACTCTTCGATGGAGTTAAACCTTTGATCCCCCCTTATTTTTTTAAAAACAAAAAATTGAATCTGAATACCATATATATTACGGTTGAAATTAAAGATGTGGATCTCAATAGATTTTTGTGATAAGTTGAGGGTAGGCCTGGTGCCAACGTATAACATACCTTGATGTTTTTCATTGTCAAGTATCAATTCAGTTGCATAAACACCGGGTTCAATAGTTGTATCTGATTGATCCAGTTGTATATTAGCGGTAGGAAAGCCAAATTCCTTTCCTCTTTTCTCACCATGAATTACAATTCCTGTAAAAAATTTCATTATTTTTTTGTATTTTTGCAACGACAAAAGTATGATTTTTTTTTATTACTTTGAATATGAAGTAGTTTAAAATTTAGGGTTGAATTTTTCTGAATTCTCTATATACAAATTTTTCAATTAATCAAGTCAAAAAGAAGTTTTTTTATAACTTTATTTTGTTGATATTTGTCAGAAGAAAAGGAAGAGAATAGAATTTTCATAATTAATTTATATTGAGCTTGTTATTGTAAGATGATGGAATTGGCTATGGCAAATAAAGGAACAAAAGATTGTAAAGTTGTGTGGGACAACTGTTTAGCAGTAATTAGAGACAATGTTGATGAACTCTCTTTTAAAACTTGGTTTGAACCAATAGTTCCTATTGGGCTCAATAAGAGCACTTTAATTATTCAGGTGCCTTCACAATTTTTTTATGAGTGGTTGGAAGAGCACTATGTTAACATTTTGCGCAAAGTAATTCATAAAGAATTGGGTAGTGGAGGAAAGTTACAATATAAAGTTGTGATTGAAAAACAAAATGATGCAGAATTGTCAAAAAGTGTTCAATTACCATCTACATATAGACCGGCGGTGAGCAATCCACCTACAAAGATTCCTATTGACGTTTATAATTCTCCTAATCGAGAAATTCCCAATCCGTTTATAGCTCCCGGATTAAAAAAACACAAAATACCTTCTAATTTAATTCCTTCGCTTAATTTTGAAAATTATATAGAAGGGGATTGTAATCGTTTAGCCAGGACTGCCGGATGGGCAGTGGCGAAATCTCCCGGTAAAACAGCATTTAATCCATTGTTTATTTATTCAGATGTTGGATTGGGTAAAACTCACTTAGCACATGCTATCGGCTTACAAACTAAAGTGAACTTTCCTGATAAAACGGTAGTTTATGTCAATTCTAACCTTTTTTATAATCAATTTATTGAGGCTGTAAAAAATGATAATAAAAACGACTTTATCCTGTTTTATCAATCTGTAGATGTTCTTATTATAGATGATATCCAATACTTAGCAGGTGGAAAAGTGGCGACACAAGAGGCGTTTTTCCATATTTTTAATCATCTTCATCAAAAAGATAAACAGTTGATTATTACAGCTGATAAATCTCCTGTTGAGATTGCAGGCTTTGAGGCTCGTTTACTTTCTCGTTTCAAATGGGGATTGACTGCTGATTTAACAGTTCCTGATTTAGAAACCAGAATTGCAATTTTACGTAAAAAACTTGAAAATAACGGCGTTGAGTTTCCTGATGATGTTGTTGATTATATTGCTTTAAGAATCACTTCCAATACTCGGGAAATGGAAGGAGCGATGATCGCTATTTTGGCACAAGCATCACTGAATAATAAGAAAATTACAATCGATTTAGCAAAAGAGATGATCGATAAGTACGTAAAAAGTACTGCCAAAGAGATCTCTATTGAGTTTATTCAAAAAGTAGTTTCCGATTATTTTAAAATCCCTATCGAGAGAATCAAAATGAATAAAAGAGAACGTGCTATCGTTCAACCTCGCCAAATTTGTATGTTTTTTGCGAAGAAATACACCAAACTTCCTTTGGCTGCAATTGGTGCACATTGTGGAAATAGAGATCATGCCACTGTTTTACATGCCTGCAGAACCATTTCTAATCTGTATGAAACAGATAAAAAAATGAGAGAAGCTATCGATGAAATTGATAAGAAAATAAAACTTTAAAATTGAGTTTTTTCATTTTATCTTAAATAGCTGTCTATCAGCAATTTGTATTATTTAATTATTAATTTTAAATATTTTAAAATTCGTTAAGTTTCTCATTTCTTTTTTTAGTATATTTGCGTGCCAAAAAGTGTGCAATGGAAAAAAGATGGATTTTGAAAGATACGCCTGAGATACAGGAGGTTCAGAGGTTAAGCAAAGAGCTTGATATTGAGCAACCTCTTGCGGCTCTTCTATTGCAAAGAGGCTTTAATGAACTTGATAAGATAAATGATTTTTTCAATCCGGATATAGAAAAATTGCATGATCCATTCCTTATGTTGGATATGGATAAAGCTGTTAAACGGCTTTCCAAAGCAATTATGGATAACGAAAAAATTATGGTTTATGGCGATTATGACGTTGATGGAACCTCAGCAGTTGCTTTGATGTACTCTTTTCTGAGAGAAATAATAGGATCTGATTATAGAAAATTTGTTGAATATTATATTCCTGACCGTTATAGTGAAGGATATGGAATCTCGGAAAAAGGAATTCAATATTGTATAGATAATAACTTTACCCTTTTAATCTCTTTAGATTGTGGCATTAAAGCCAATGAAATTATTGACCATGCACAAGCCAATGGAGTAGATGTCATTGTTTGTGATCACCACCTTCAAGGGGATGAATTGCCCAATGCTGTTGCTATACTAGACCCCAAAAGAGATGCATGTACCTATCCGTACAAAGAATTAACAGGTTGTGGAGTTGGGTTTAAACTGGTTCAAGGTTATTGTAACCATTATAATTTACCTGATGAGCTTTGGCTTGATTTATTAGATCTTGTTGCCATCAGTATTGCTTCAGATATTGTTTCTATTACCGGTGAAAATAGAATTTTGGCTTATTATGGCCTGATTAGCATTAATTGCTTTCCTCGAATGGGAGTTAAGTCAATTATTGAACAAGCTAATATCAGAGTTCAATATCCTCCAAAAGAAAATACTATTTTTAGCCGACAGATTACTATTTCTGATTTAGTTTTCTTTATTGGACCTAAAATCAATGCTGCCGGAAGAATGAAATCAGGAAAAGAATCGGTTCGTTTGCTGGTTTGTGAAGATGAGGATAAGTCGAAAGAGATTGGAGAAAATATCGAAGAACAAAATAAGGAACGAAAGGAGTTGGATAAGAAAGCAACTGAGGAAGCAGTCAACCAATTTGTTTCTTTGGAAAGTAATAAGGAGAAAAAATGTATAGTGGTTTATAATCCCGATTGGGTCAAGGGAATCATTGGGATTGTTGCATCCCGCTTGGTTGAAGAGTTTTATCGTCCTGTAGTAGTTTTTACCGATTCAACCGATGGATTGCTCACCGGTTCAGCCCGGTCGATTAAGGAGTTCAATATCTACGATGGTATTGATCACTGCTCGCACTTGTTGGAACACTTTGGCGGACATAAATATGCTGCCGGTCTTTCGCTCAAAAAAGAGAATTTAGAAGCATTTAAGATTCAGTTTGAACAATTTGTGATTGATCATATACAGGAAGAACCTTTGGTTCCGGAGATTGAAATTGATCTAAAACTAGATCTGTCTGAAATAAATCAATCTTTTGTAAATAACCTGAAAAGATTTGCACCATTTGGTCCGGGTAATATGTCTCCGTTGTTTCTTTCATCTCATGTTTCTGAGGCTGGAAATCCTAAAATTGTGGGAGAAAGACACCTTAAAATGACCGTTTTTCAAAGAGAAACAAAACATGAACCTCTGGATGTGATTGCTTTTAATCAAAAAGAACACTTTGAACCCATATTAAAAAATAACGATTTTGATATTTTATATCATGTAGAAGAGAATACATGGAATAATGTAACCAATATCCAATTGAATGTAAAGGATATTAGAATCAATGAATAGGAATGAAGATAGCAGTCAATACACGACTACTCATTAAGGGAAAATTAGAAGGAATTGGTTGGTTTACCTACGAAACACTGAAAAGAATAACTCAAAATCACCCTGAACATCAGTTTTATTTTATTTTTGACAGACCGCATCATCAAGATTTTATATTTGGCGATCATGTTACACCTCTTATAGCTTTTCCACCTGCTAAACATCCTTATTTATGGTATCTTTTTTTTGAATGGGGAGTTCCTTATCAGCTAAAAAAAATTAAACCTGATCTCTTTTTTTCTCCTGATGGATGGGTGCCTTTAACCAAAAAGGTAAAAATGGTCAATGTGATTCATGATCTCAACTTTGAACATCATCCTGAATTTATTGCTCCTACACCTCTTAAATATTATCAAAAATATTTCCATCAATTTGCACAATATCCTGAACGTATCGTCACGGTTTCGGAGTTTTCAAAAAATGATATTTCAAATCTATATGGTGTTGATAAAGAGAAGATTGACGTAGTTTATAACGGGTCGAATACCCTTTATCGTCCTTTAACTGATGATGAAAAGCAGCAAACGAGAGAGAAGTATTCATCAGGAAATCCATATTTTTTATTTGTTGGATTGGTGCATAAACGGAAAAATCTACAACGTATTTTAGAAGCTTTTGATCGATTCAAGGAACAAGATCAGGAACAATATAAAATGGTTGTAGTTGGTGAATTAAAATACATGGATGCTGAAACCGAATCGAGTTATGAAAGGATGAAATATAAAGATGATGTATATTTTTTGGGAAGAAAGCCGATTGATGAGCTCATCATGATTACCGGAAGTGCAACTGCCATGGTATATACATCACTATTTGAAGGGTTTGGAATTCCAATAGTAGAAGCGTTTCAGGCTGAGACTCCACTGATTACATCGAATATCACTTCTATGCCTGAAATTGCAGGCGATGCAGCTCTGATTGTAAATCCATACGAGGTAGAAGAGATTGCAGATGCAATGCTCAAAATGAGTAAAGAGCCTGAATTAGTAAAACAATTAATTGAAAAAGGGAAAGAGAGAGCTACGCTATTTTCCTGGGATTTGACAGCTGAAAGAGTATGGCAATCTATTGAAAAAGTACTCTATTCCTAGTAAAGAAAATTATTGTAAGGATAGATCTGAATATGGAGTTTCTTGATCTCCTCATACATTTTTTCTCTCAATTGTTCTATATTTTCCTTTGTTTTGGCAGAAATGAAGATTGTATTGTCCAATTTTCCCATCCAGGTTTGTTTCAAGTCGTCAATAGAGATATTGATTTTCTCCTTAGGGGTCAGGTCATCTTCATCTTTTTCAATCCAATGGTACTGATCAATTTTATTGAACACTGTGATAGTTGGCTTGTCAGCGGCATCAATTTCAGCTAAAGTCTGATTTACAACCTCAATTTGTTCTTCAAACTCAGGGTGACTGATATCAACAACATGCAATAGAAGATCTGTTTCTCTAATTTCATCCAGGGTCGATTTAAAGGACTCAACCAATCCATGTGGCAGTTTGCGAATAAATCCAACCGTATCTGAAAGAAGGAAAGGGAGATTCTCAATAACCACTTTTCTGACGGTAGTATCTAAAGTTGCAAATAGCTTATTCTCAGCGAATATATCGGATTTGCTCAACAAGTTCATTAAGGTAGATTTTCCCACATTAGTGTATCCGACGAGAGCAACCCGAATGTATTGATCTCTATTACTTCGTTGAGTTCTTTTCTGAACATCGATCTCTTTTAGCTTGCTTTTCAAAAGAGAGATTCTATCTCGTACAATACGCCTATCCGTTTCAATCTCTTTTTCTCCCGGACCACGCATTCCAATACCTCCACGTTGTTTTTCCAAGTGGGTCCACATTCCGGTCAAACGAGGTAAAAGATATTGATATTGGGCTAATTCCACCTGAACTTTCGCATGGGCAGTTTGAGCTCTTTTAGAAAAAATGTCTAAAATCAAACGGGTTCGGTCTATTACCATAATCCCCAGGAAAGATTCAATGTTCCGGGTTTGAGAAGGAGTTAATTCGTCGTCAAAAACAGCAATGTCGATCTTGTTTTCCTCAATATACTCCTTTACCTCTCTTAATTTTCCGGAACCTAAGTAGGTACGTNGGTCAGGATGGGGGAGATTTTGAATGATTTTTCTAACAGCAACCCCTCCGGCAGTATCAACAAGAAAAGCTAACTCCGTCAAATACTCATTCATTTTTTCAAATGGAGTATCGGGAGTAGCAACACCAATCAATACAGCTCTTTCATGTCTAATATCAGTAGTTAAGTCAATCATTTGCTTATTATTTGAACTTGCAAAAATACAGATAAAAATTGATTCGTTTTTTTATATTATATTTGCAGGTTGATAGTTGCAGTAATAATTAAACTATATCAAGTGAGAATCAGATATTTATATCTCTTCTTTTTTTCTCTTTTGTTCAGTTCCCACCTTTTTTTGGGAGCTCAAAACGAGCAACCTTTTGTGGAACGTCATTGGGAAGGGGTTTTATATCCCACTAAGAATGATTCTCTGCGTATCGGTTTAACTCTTTTTTATTGCAATGACACTCTGGTCAAAGCAGAATTAGATTCTCCGGATCAATATATCTATGGAATTGAAGCATCTTCAGCGAAGATTCAAAATGATACCTTAAAAGTAGTCATTAAAAAGCTAAGAGCTCACTTTATTGGGACACTTGATGACAAAGGAGGCTATCAAGGATTTTTTGTGCAAAACTTTAGAAGAATGGCTCTGAATTTGCGCCCCCTTAATTTTAGATTTCAAATAAAAAGACCACAAGAACCTCATGAGCCATATCCATATCAAGTAACGGAACTCAATATTCCTGATTTAGAAGGAAAACCGTTGATTAATGGAACTTTGACCTATCCGGAAGAAGGGTGTAAGGGGACAATCATATTGATTAGCGGTTCAGGTTGGCAAGACAGAGATGAAGCAATTATGGGACATAAACCTTTTAAAGTGATTGCGGACTACCTGACTCGTGCCGGCTATGCTGTGTACAGATATGATGATGCTGAACCAGTTCGTTTTCAAAAGATGACTACACTTGATTTTGCTGAAGATGTGCAAACTATTGTGAGTTATTTTAAGCAGCAAGATCCTTATTCTCAGCGTCCTATCGGATTATTGGGACATAGTGAAGGGGGATTGGTGGCGTTGATTGCCGCTGCAGAAAATAATGAAATTGATTTCATTATTTCACTTGCAGGAGTAGGGGAGAATTTTACACAAACGCTTTTGTATCAAGCAGAACTGTACGCAAAAAATGAAGGTTTATCTGATCAGGAAGTAGAAGCAACATTGGAAATATCGAGTAAAATATATAAGTTGATCAGCAAAGAGAAAAATCCGGGTAAACTAGGAAAAAAGTTTGATAAGTTAATGGCAAAATACACTAAAAACATGAACGATGAGGAGAAAAAACGCTTAGGACTCACTCCTTTAGAGTTATATCAAAAGCGATCTACACTTCTTTCACCTTGGTTTATGACAATTTTTAAAATCGATCCGGAACGCTATCTGAACTCTTTAAAAGTTCCATTTTTTGCTTTGAATGGAGACAAAGATACGCAAGTGAATGGGAAGACACATCTGCCTGTGTTTGAGAAGTATAGAAAGAGTAGTTCCCCCTTTAGTAAAGTAAAATTATATCCCAATTTAAACCATCTTTTTCAAGAGTGTGAAACTGGTTTTTTAGAAGAATATGGTCAAATTGAGCAAACCATATCACCGGAAGTACTGGAAGACCTGGTACAATGGTTAAATTTAATATGTCAAGAAAATAAAAAATAATAATTATGAGAAAAATTGCATTAGTTACCGGAGCAACTGCCGGATTTGGAAAAGCGATAGCTGTCAGTTTGGCAAAATTAAATTATGATTTAATTTTAACCGGAAGAAACAAAGAAAGACTGAATCAAGTTATGCAAACCATTAAAAATCAATATGATGTAGAGATTTTCCCCCTCATTTATGATGTTCGGAATTATGATGAGTGTGAAAAAGCTTTCTTGTCAATTCCGGAAAGTTTGAAACAGATTGACCTGTTAGTCAACAATGCCGGGTTAGCATTAGAAATGGAACCGATTCATACAGGTTCTCTGGAAGATTGGGAGTTGATGATTGACACCAACATCAAAGGATTATTATATATGACTCGTTTGGTAACTCCCGGGATGGTTGAACGTAAAAAAGGGCACATTATTAATCTGGGCTCAATATCAAGTAGGGAAGTGTATGTTGGAGGCAATGTATATTGTGCTACAAAACATGCTGTATTGGCTTTGTCGCAAGGAATGCGTATGGATTTAATTCCACACAATATCAAAGTTACTCAGTTATCTCCAGGTGCAGCTGAAACCAACTTCTCAATAACTCGTTTTCATGGAGATGAGGAGAAAGCCAAAAAGGTATATGATGGATTTACACCTTTGTCTGCCGAGGATGTTGCCAATGTTGTCGAGTATGTTGTAACTGTTCCCGAACATGTTTGCATCAACGAGATAATATTGACCAGTACGGCACAATTTAACGGAATTATTCACAGAGATCAAAAAAAATAATCAATGGAAAAGTCGTTATTAGATCGTTTTTACATGCATGTTGGTCAAACCTCTTCTGAACCGGTAGCAATACAGGTTGAGAGGGCAGAGGGAGCCTATTTTTTTGATCAAAATGGAAGACCTTATCTGGATTTAATTGCCGGAATATCTGTGTGTAACTTAGGACATGGAAATCCACTTATCAAGAAAGCAGTTAAAGATCAGGTAGATCGCTATATGCATGTAATGGTATATGGAGAATTGGTTCAAACTCCTCAAGTCGAATTGGCAGACCTATTATGCCAGCATTTACCTGACCCATTAGATTCAGTTTTCTTTGTAAATTCAGGATCAGAGGCGGTAGAAGGAGCTTTAAAGTTGGCCAAAAGGGCTACCGGAAGATCGGAGATTATCCACTTTGAAAATTCATATCATGGTGCTACTCATGGGGCTATGAGTGTTATGAGTAGTCCGGAATATAAAAATGCATTTCAACCGTTGCTACCTGAAACCCGCTCTATCAGGATGGGAATAGCTGAAGATTTAGAGTATATCACTAACAAAACTGCTGCAGTTATTGTGGAGTTAGTGCAGGGAGAAGGGGGAGTCAGATCGGCCCATGCGATTTATTGGAAAATGTTACGTGAGAAATGTGATGAAACAGGTGCATTATTGATAGTGGATGAGATTCAAACCGGTTTGGGGAGAACGGGAAAGTTGTTTGCTATTGAACATTATGATCTGGTTCCTGATATATTATTGTTAGCCAAAGCTTTTGGAGGCGGTATGCCTTTGGGTGCTTTTGTAGCATCTCAAAAACTGATGGTAGAGTTGACACATCACCCGGTATTGGGTCATATTACCACTTTTGGCGGACATCCGGTATGTTGTGCTGCAGGATTAGCTCATCTGAAACAGATTATAGATGGAAAATATTGGGAAAATGCTAGCCAAATTGGAATTGAAATGAAAAAGGTTTTTCATCAATTTCCACAAGTAAAAGAGATTCGTAATCTGGGAGCATTAATGGCTATTCAGTTTGACAGTAGTGCTACTAATTTTAAAGTTTTAAATCAATTTTTGAATGTGGGACTCTTTTCAGATTGGTTCTTGTGGTGTGACTCAGCATGTCGCATTGCACCACCTCTCATTTTTGACGAACTCTGTTTCAAAGATCTTAATTATAAATTAGCCTTAATTACTAAAGAATGAAAACTTACAGAAAAGAACTCTTTTTTAACATCCCTCAAAGAAGGGGATTAAAAAATATTACATCTATTGTTCAGGATGCCATAAGAGAAAGTGGCATTCAGGAAGGATTGGTTTTGGTTAATGCCATGCATATTACAGCCTCTGTTTTTATCAATGATGATGAATCGGGATTGCATCATGATTATGAAGTGTGGCTAGAAAAATTAGCTCCGGAAAAACCCTATTCTCAGTATAGACATAACGGATATGAAGATAATGCCGATGCACACCTAAAACGTACCATAATGGGTAGGGAAGTGGTATGTGCAATCACAAAAGGAAGACTGGATTTTGGTCCATGGGAACAAATCTTTTATTACGAAATGGATGGCATGCGCGAGAAACGTGCGCTCATCAAAATTATTGGAGAGTAGTTCTCTACCATGAAGGAGTAAATGCTCCGGGCAAATGTTCAAGGGTAACCTGATCTCCTTTAATCAATACTGAAATAATATCAAAACGGGCATCCAAGTCGATTTTCTCCTTACAGATGTAGTGGTGAGCTGCTTTAATAATATTGCGTTGTTTAGCTTTGTTTACCGCCATTTCAGGGGTTCCAAACCAATCTGAAGTTCTGGTTTTGACTTCACAAAAAACGATTGTATCCTGATTGCATGCTATGATGTCAATCTCTAAATGTCCATAAACCCAATTGGTTGCTAAAATTTGATACTGATTTTGAAGATAGAAGTTAACGGCGTGTTCTTCACCTTGTTGTCCGGTAATTTGTTTGTCTGTTTTCATTGAGCAGTTGTTTTTAGTTGTGTTAGCAGTTTTAGATTAATTGAGTCAGAAAGAAAAACATTACTTAGGAGATAGCTTAACGAAAGGAATCATCATTTCCTCCATTGAGATACCACCATGTTGAAAAGTGTTTTTATAATAGTTTACGTACTGATTGTAGTTGTTGGGATAAGCAAAAAAATCAGACTCTTTCGCAAAGATAAATCGATGGGTAATTCCCTCTTTAGGTAGAAATATATCTTCAGGTTCTTTTACTTCATACACTTGTTGAACAGGATAATCCATAGTTCTGCCTACCTTATATCTTAGATTAGAGTTGATGTTTTTATCACCCACTACTTTGACAGGTTTTGAAATTTTAATGGCACCATGATCTGTAGTAATAAAAATAGGAACTTTCTTAGCTGACAAATACTTGATCATTTCCAGCATAGTAGAGTTTTCAAACCAGGATGCAACAACACTACGATATGATTTTTCATTATCCGCTAATTCTTTAATTATGTCTACATCTATTCGGGCATGCGAAAGCATATCAACAAAGTTGAAAACAATTACATTGAGTTCATTTTGCATTAATGAGTGAAAGTTTTCATATACTTTTTTGCCAAAATCAAGATTGAGAACCTTTGAGAATGAAAGCTTTACATTTTTTCCATATCTTTTTAAATACTCCTCTAATAGTGCTTGTTCATGTTGGTTTTTCCCTCCCTCTTCAGATTCTCCAACCCAATATTGAGGATATTTCTTTGAAATTTCTATAGGCATTAAACCGGCAAATAAGGCATTGCGTGCATATTGTGTAGCTGTTGGTAAGATGCTGTAGTAAATCTCCTCCGAGTCAATTCGATAATACTCACTAATAAGAGGGAATATGATTTTCCACTGATCATATCTTAAATTATCTATTACAAAAAGAAAAGTAGGCTCTTTTTCTTTCAGAGAGGGAAATAGGCGCTCTTTTAAAATAGTGTGAGACATCAATGGTTTTTCAAGACTTTTACCAGTAAGCCAATTCTGATAGTTTTGAGTAATATACTTCCCAAAGAGTGAATTGGCTTCTTGTTTTTGATCTGTCAGAATGGAGGCTATTCCGCTATCTTCAATTTTATCCAACTCTAATTCCCAGAATACCAGTTCACTATAAAGAGAATTCCACTCTTCTATAGAGAGTGCATCGGATATTTTCATTGCAATATCTCTAAAGGCTTGTTGGTATGCCATTGTACTTTTCTCTGTTACAATCTTTTTATTATCTATGTTTTTCTTCAGGGAAAGTAATATCTGATTCGGATTCACCGGTTTGATCAAATAATCTGCAATGTTTCCTCCTATAGCATCATCCATTATATGTTCCTCTTCACTTTTCGTTATCATCACAATAGGAATGTGATTGTACTTAGGTTTGAGTAGTTTTAGGGTCTCAATACCACTTAATCCCGGCATATTCTCATCTAAAAAGATAATATCCACAATCTCTTTTTCCAGTTCTTCCAGTGCTTCATTCCCCGATACAACAGGAATTACACGGTATCCTTTTTGTTCTAAAAATAAAATATGTGGTTTCAGCAAATCGATCTCGTCATCTGCCCATAAAATTGTTGTTGGCATATTTATTGTTAAAATTTAATTACTATTTTTTACACATTAAATAACGCTAATCAGTTTTTAATATTGTAGTGTGTAGTTTTAAAACCATCCGATGGAGTAGTTCGTTTTAAGCTATTTAGAATGAAAAGGCACTAATACGCTATTTTTTTAGCTTAAAATTATATCTGTGAAAACAGTTTCATTTTTTTATAGGATTATTTGAAAATAATTGTGTAACTTTGCAGATTGATTTAAATAGTAAAAATAATAAATAATTAACCCAAAAATAGAATACCATGGCGAGTAGAAGATTTGAATTATTTCCCGATGTAACCGATGAACAATGGAATGACTGGAAATGGCAAGTTAGAAACAGAATTGAAACTCTTGATCAGTTAAAAAAATATATTTCTTTAACCCCGGAAGAGGAAGCGGGTGTTAAAAAATCATTAGCTGTTTTGAGAATGGCAATTACGCCGTATTATCTGAGTTTAATTGATCCTGATAATCCCAATTGTCCCATTAGAAGACAATCAATTCCAACTGCAAAAGAAACTCATATGGCAGCAGCTGACTTAGTGGATCCATTGAGTGAAGATGAGGATTCTCCAGTACCCGGACTAACTCACAGATATCCGGATCGTGTATTGTTCCTCATTACTGACATGTGTTCTATGTACTGTCGTCACTGTACCAGACGTCGTTTTGCCGGTCAGACAGATGGAAGTGCACCAAAAGATTTAGTACAACAAGGTATCGATTATATTGCCCGTACTCCTCAGGTACGTGACGTTCTCCTTTCAGGCGGAGATGCTCTGATGGTTAGTGATGGTACTTTAGAATCTATAATCCAAAGATTGAGAGCAATACCTCATGTTGAGATTATCAGAATCGGAACACGTGTTCCTGTGGTTTGTCCTCAAAGAATTACCGATGATCTGGTGAATATGTTGAAGAAGTATCATCCAATATGGTTGAATACTCACTTTAATCATTCCAACGAAATTACTCCTGAATCTTCTGCTGCTTGTGCCAGATTGGCAGATGCAGGCATTCCAATCGGGAACCAATCAGTACTTCTTAAAGGAGTTAACGATTGTCCATTTATTATGAAGAGATTGGTACATAACCTGGTTAAAAACAGAGTAAGACCTTATTATATCTACCAATGTGACTTGTCGTCAGGAATTGAGCATTTCAGAACTTCTGTTGCAAAAGGTATTGAAATTATAGAAGCTCTTAGAGGTCATACTTCCGGATATGCAGTACCTACATTTGTTGTTGATGCTCCTGGTGGAGGAGGAAAAATTCCTGTTATGCCCGATTATTTAATCACTCAAGGCACCAATAGGGTAGTATTGAGAAACTATGAAGGTGTAATCACAACTTATACTGAACCTAAAGATTATGTAAGTGATTGTCAGTGTGAGGATTGCAAAGCAGCTAAAAAGGTGGAAGGTGTGGCGGCATTACTTAATGGACAGCATTTGGCAATCGAGCCTTCGAACTTATCGAGAAAAGAGAGAAAGAGCAAGTAATCTTAAAAATGCCATTCATTGATGAGATCTTAAAATATAGGACTCTTGCCATTATTGGCATGGAGAAAAATACCGGTAAGACTGAGTGTTTTAACTATATTTTAGATCAAATTCATCAGCGGAATAAGACTCAAAACAGCTCCATTCAATTGGCTGTTACTTCTATTGGAATTGATGGAGAACGCATTGATCAGGTGACACAAACTGATAAGCCGGAAATAAGACTTGAAAAAGGAACTATTTTTGTTACTTCTGAGTCATTTTATAGATCTAAACGCCTCACATCTCAAATTTTAGATCTTTCTGATAGAAAAACAACAATGGGAAGATTAGTGATGGCGCAAGTTGAGCATCCCGGTGAGGTAATTCTTTCAGGACCCAATACAACTCAATGGCTTTCGGAAATGGTGGAAGCGCTGGAACAATATAAAGTAGATTTAACCATTGTAGATGGTGCTTTATCGAGAAAATCTTCTGCATCACCGGCTGTTGCCGATGCATTGATTCTCACGACAGGAGCAGCTGTTTCACCTTATATGCCGGAATTGGTTCAAAAGACTAAGTTTGTTTTAAACTTAATTCATCTGCCTGTATATAAACCTAATACGAAACGTTTATTAAAGCAATACTTGAATAGTATTGAGACAGGACTATATGCCATTACAGACGAGGGAAAAGCTGTGGATCTTCAGATTCCTTCCACATTACTGATTGAAAAGTACAAAGAACGACTATATGAGCATGGTACTACTTTTTATATTCCGGGAGTGATTACAGATCAAATTCTAAAAATTTTTACTTTGCAAAAAGAGATTAAGAATACCAGGCTTATTGTCCGTGATTTTACCCGTTTTTTCTGTACTCCTTTTTGTTTTTATGAATTTATAAAATCAGGGGGAAAGGTAGCTTTATTGCACCAAACCCGTTTGATTGCACTGTGTGTTAATCCAACCTCCCCGGCAGGTTACAATTTGGATTCTCGTACTCTTTGTGAAACCTTAGAAAAGGAACTTCAGGTTCCGGTATATGATATTAAACAAAACTAAAACAGTACCGATTTGAAAGCAGTTATTATCGCCAATGGAGAGATCCCATCACATCCTATTCCGCTCAAGGTTTTACAAAATGCGGATCATATTGTCTGTCTGGATGGGGCAGTAGAGCAGTTGCTTACTTTGGGATTTGAACCCGATGTCATTGTCGGTGACCTGGACTCTATCACCCCCCTTTTTTTTAATAAATATAAAAATATAATAGTAAAAGATGATAGTGAAGAGTATAATGACTTGCAAAAGGGGATTAAATATTGCATTTCAAAAGAATGGTATGAAATTGATATCATTGGGGCATTTGGCTTAAGAGAGGATCATTCTTTAGCGAACCTTTCTATTCTTTTATACTATGCTAATCCGGAACACAACTTATCAGATAAAGAATTAAAAATCAGAATGGTAACCAACTCCGGAGTCTTTACTCCCATCTTCACTACTACAGCTTTTCATTCATTTCCAAAACAACCGGTTTCCATATTTAGTCACTCTGCAGAAACAGAACTTACTTTTTATGGATTAAAATACCCCGTTCAAAAAGCTACTTTTTCCTACTACTGGGAAGGTAGTTTGAACTCGGCATTAGGAGATGAGTTTGTGATAGAGTTTGAAAAAGGAGAAGTTTTGGTGTATCAATCTTTTGATTTATTATAGTTATATATAATAGTATAGCTATATTGTGTTCTTTCACAAAATGTAAATGTGGTTTTTAATAAGCTCATAATCAAATGATAACGGAGCTATAATTGAGCTGTTTGATAAAGGAAAATTCTTATTTTTTACTCCTAATATTTTCTAAATTTTAAACTAACCGTAACCGGAGCGTAACATATCCAGGATACTTTCGCGGGAGTTATTAAAATAATAATTAAATTTAAAAACATGAAATCAAGACTACAAATTTTAACAAGCACATTAATGCTTATCGCAGGTTTGGTATTCTTAGGAATTAATCCAGCCAATGCACAAAATTCAGACTCTCTTCGTATAGATGAACTTGAAGGAAGAGTAAAAAAAATCGAAGGATTAAAAGGACTTAAAGTTTCAGGTTACATCCAAGGACAGTATCAGTATGGTGATCCGGAAGCTTCTTTAAATGTGGGTACCGGTAATCTTAACAAAGAAGAAGGCTACCATCGTATGGGTATTCGTAGAGGTCGTATCAAATTTACTTATGACAAAAGTATTGCTTCAGCTGTTATTCAATTGGACGTTACTGAAAAAGGCGTAAGCTTTAAAGATGTTTACATGCAAATTAAAGATCCAAAATTCAGTGCAAGCTACATTAAAGTCGGAGTTTTTGATCGTCCTTTTGGTTATGAAATTACTTATTCATCTTCAACAAGAGAAACTCCTGAGAGATCACAAATCTTCCGTACATTATTCCCTAACGAAAGAGATTTGGGAGTAATGGTGAGATTGCAACCTAAAAAAGGATCAGCTTGGAATGTTTTAAGATTAGATGCTGGTTTATTTGCCGGTAATGGTATCAAACAAGACATTAAAAATAGAAAAGATTTTATCACCAGATTGTCTGTAGAGAAAAAATTTCATGAGATGATTAAATTTGGTGCCGGTGTTTCCTACTACAATGGAACTGTGTATCAAGGTACTCAAAATGTTTATACTTTTGGTGATGCAGGATTTATTGTTGACACTTCTTTAACCAATATTGGTAATTTTGCTAAAAGAGAATATTTTGGTGCTGATGCTCAATTTAGAGTAATGACCGTATTAGGTGAAACTGCCATTGCTGGAGAATATTTAATGGGAACTCAACCAGGAAGCCCAACTTCAACTAAGAGTCCTAATTCAGCAAATATTAAGGATGATTATAAGCATGATACTTACATCAGAAATTTCACCGGTGGTTATGTAGTTATTGTTCAAGAAATGGGAATTATACCTTTATCAGCTGTAGTAAAGTATGATTGGTATGATCAAAATAGTAAAGTTTCAGGTGATGAAATTGGATCTTTGAATAATACTAGCAAAGGAGATCTTTCTTTCAATACATTAGGTTTTGGATTAATTTGGAAAATTAATAAAGATTTAAGAGCTACTGCTTATTATGAAATACTTAAAAATGAATTATCTCAAAATTTATCAGGTTACGATGTTGATAAAAAAGATAATTTGTTCACCCTTAGACTTCAATATAAATTCTAATTCCTTAACCGGATTGTAACAGGAAATCCATCCTGTTGTAATTCGGTTAACTTATTTTCGCGACGAATTAAAAAAGAAAATAAACCAATTAAAACAAATAGAAAAATGAGAAAATTAATTTTATTAGCATTAGCAGTTGTATTCGGAATGTCTCAACTTAGTGCACAGAAAATCAAAGGTTCAGAAACTGTTTTACCTATTACTCAAAAAGCAGCTGAATTATATCTTAAAGTTAACCCTAAAGCTCAAGTTAGCGTAACCGGTGGTGGTAGTGGTGTTGGAATCGCTGCTCTAATCGATGGTACAACTGTTCTTGCACAAGCATCTCGTAAGATTAAATTTAACGAAAGACAAAAGATTCAACAAAGTGGTAACTCTGTAAAAGAGGTAGCCATTGCTTATGATGCATTAGCAATTATTATCAATCCTGGAAACAAAGTTACTAAGTTGACAAGAGAACAAGTTGAAGGTATGTTCACCGGTAAAATCAAAAACTGGAAAGAAGTTGGTGGTGAAGATATGAAAGTTGTTCCTTATTCTCGTGAAACCTCTTCAGGTACTTATGAGTTCTTCAAAGAAAGTGTTTTGAAAAACAAAAATCACATGTCAGGTATCATGAGTATGCCAGCAAACGGAGCTATCATTCAATCAGTTAAACAAACTAAAGGAGCTATTGCTTATGTTGGATTAGCCTACGTTAATAAAGATGTTAAAGCTGTACATATCTCTTATGATAAAGGTAAAACCTATGTAGAGCCTTCTGTTAAAAATGCAGTTAATAAAACTTATCCTATCGTAAGACCTCTTTATTTCTACTATCTCAAAAAGAATGAGTCAAAAGTTAAAGCTTTCGTTGACTACATCCTTTCACCTGCTGGACAGGAAATAGTAAAAGAGGTTGGTTATGTTAACGTAAAATAACATATCTCGATATTAATAATTTAACAATTAAACTATTAAATTGAGAGAGATGTTGAAGAAGTTATCAAATTTTACTATAAAATCATTATTAACATTTAGTGGTGCCTTCGCGGGCATCACTATATTGTTTATATCGATCTTCCTCTTCAAAGAAGGGTTGGGATTTTTCAAAAAACCTGCAGTAGAAGAGGGATATTCTCTTTATGTAAACTCTAAAAATAGGGTTGAAGATTTTAACTCAAAAAGAATAAAAGAAATTTTCGACCATGAAATTACTAATTGGAGTGAACTGGGAGGTGACGATGTAGATATTCTCCTTTTTAGAATGGATGATATTTTTAATTACTACTCAGATGAAGAACTAGGAGAGGAATATGAATTTCTGCCTGAAAAATTAGCTGAGGTAATTAAAGAGGAAGAAGGTATCATTGCATTTGTTCCTCATCTATATTCTCCGGCAGAATATTCAGGAGTCAAAGAATTATCAGTACCGAATATAACCCCTTCAGATTTCTTTGCTGGTAGAGATTGGCTTCCCACAGCAACACCGTCTCCTTTGTTTGGTACATTACCGATGTTGCTTGGAACTCTTCTGGTGAGTTTTTTTGCTATACTTTTTGCTCTGCCTCTAGGACTAGGAGTTGCTATTTATCTTTCAGAATTAGCTCCGGAAGCTATAAGAAAGTTTTTAAAACCAATCATTGAGTTATTGGCCGGTATACCTTCTGTAGTATACGGCTTCTTTGGACTGGTAGTATTAGCCCCTTTAGTTCAGAAGACATTTAATCTGCCTGTTGGAGAAACAGCGCTCACCGGAAGTTTGATTTTGGCCATTATGGCGTTACCTACTATTATATCAATTGCCGAAGATGCCTTGAGAAACACTCCAAGAGCTATGAAAGAAGCGAGTTTAGCACTGGGAGCTACACACTGGCAAACTATATACAGAGTGATTATTCCATATTCTAAATCAGGAATATCAGCAGCTGTAGTTTTAGGAATCGGAAGAGCTATTGGAGAAACGATGGCAGTATTGATGGTTACAGGTAATGCAGCATTAATTCCTACATCACTGTTTGATCCGGTTAGAACTATACCCGCCACTATTGCTGCTGAATTAGGAGAAGCACCTTCAGGTGGAGCACACTATCAAGCACTCTTTTTATTAGGTGCTATACTCTTTATAATCACACTGTTCATTTCTATTGCTGCAGAAATGATTTCAAAAAAGAAGAACTATAAAGACATGTAATGATGAATAAGAGAACAAAACAAAAATTTGCATTTTTTTTCTTTCGTTTATTTAGTATAATTATCGTTGGTATTCTGATAGCTATTCTAGGATTTATAGCTGTCAACGGTATTAAAGTGATTAACTGGGAGTTCTTGAGTAGTATGCCCAAAGAGGGGATGACAGAGGGAGGGATATTTCCGGCTATTGTTGGTACTTGTTACCTCATTATAGGAAGTATGATTTTTGCTGTTCCTCTTGGTGTTATGGCTGCTATTTATACAGTTGAATATGCAGGAAACGGTAAATTTGTACGCTTTATAAGGATGATGACCAATAACCTAGCTAGTATTCCTTCAATTGTTTTTGGATTGTTTGGTATGGCTTTGTTTGTTAAAGGATTAAATTTTGGAGATTCCATTATAGCAGGTTCTTTAACATTGGGGCTATTAGCCTTGCCACTCATCATCAGAACCTCAGAAGAAGCTTTAAAAGCTGTTCCGGAATCTTATAGAACCGGTAGTTATGCTTTAGGTGCCACAAAATTACAAACCATTAGAAAAGTGGTTTTCCCATGTGCTTTGCCCAATATTTTAACCGGAATTATCCTTTCGATAAGTCGGGTATCAGGAGAAACAGCACCTATCTTATTTACAGTAGCTGCTTACTTCTTACCAAGTTTACCAGATTCTATTTTTAGCCAGGCTATGGCCTTACCTTATCACTTGTATGTGTTGGCAACGAGCGGAACAGATATCGAAGCATCGCGCCCCATGGCTTATGGAACAGCATTAGTGTTGGTTGTTATAGTGCTTTTCTTCAATTTGACAGCAACACTTTTAAGACAGAAATTAAGTAAAAATATGAAAAACAAATAATAAGAAATGATTGTAACGAAAAATATAAACTTCTATTACGGCGATTTTCAGGCATTAAAAAATATCACTATGTCAATGGATGCCAATACTGTTACTGCTTTTATTGGACCTTCAGGCTGTGGTAAATCTACTTTTTTGAGATTATTCAATAGAATGAATGATTTGATTGATGGTACAAGATTAGAAGGCGAATGCTTAATAAAAGGTAAGAATATTTATGATAAATCGATTAATATTGATGCCTTGAGAAAAGATATAGGAATGGTCTTTCAAAAACCTAATCCTTTTCCTAAATCTGTCTTCGAAAATGTAGCTTATGGGTTAAGAGTAAATGGAATAAAAGATAAAAAATTTATTGCTGATAAAGTGGAAGAAACGCTTAAGGCTGCTGCACTTTTTGAAGAGGTGAAAGATAAACTTCATAAATCAGCATTTGAACTCTCCGGTGGTCAACAACAAAGATTGTGTATTGCAAGAGCTCTGGCTGTTGAGCCTTCTATTCTTTTGATGGATGAGCCCGCTTCTGCATTAGACCCAATATCAACATCTAAAATTGAAGAACTGATTCACGAACTCAAAAAAAAGTACACGATTGTTATTGTAACACATAATATGCAACAAGCTGCAAGAGTTAGTGATAAAACAGGCTTCTTTATGTTGGGTGAATTGATAGAATACAACGATACTAAGAAAATGTTCTTGAATCCTGATAAAGAAATAACTCAAAATTACATTACAGGACGATTTGGATAAAATTTTAAATAAACGAGAAGTGAAGAAAAGAAAAAAAATAGCACTTGTTGCACACGATAACTGCAAAAAAGATCTATTGGAATGGGTAGAGTTTAATTGGAAACTTCTCGCTCAAAATGATTTGACCTGTACAGGAACAACCGGACAATTAGTAGAGAAAAAAATAAAAGAATGTATTGAGCATTACGAAGAGGATATAGAAGTGAATATTGCAAAATTGAAGTCGGGACCCTTAGGAGGAGATCAACAGTTAGGAGCTTTGATCTGTAATAAGGAAATCGATATTCTTATTTTCTTTTGGGATGCTTTGGAACCACAACCACACGATGTAGATATTAAAGCTCTGCTACGATTGGCAACTTTATATAACATCGTTTATGCATGCTCCAGGGCTACCGCAGACTTTGTTATCTCTTCACCCTTGTTTAAAGAAAATTATAAATCAAAATTGAACGAACAGATTGGTCATTATAAAAATAGAGAATTGATATGAAACACAATGAAAAAGAAATGAAGTTTCTTCGAGATGAGATCAATGAAATGTGGAGATTGGTTATTTCTCAAATAGAAAAAACAAAACAGGCATTATTAACCAACGACGTAGAGTTAGCATTGGAAATAGTAAGCCTTGAAAAGAAAGTAGATGCTTATGAATTAAGATTGGATAGCAATTGCGAGCACTATATTGCATTATATAATCCGGTTGCTATCGACTTACGCTTAGTCTTATCCATTATGAAAATTAGCATCACTCTGGAAAGAATTGCAGATTATGCTGCTGGCGTTGCGAGATATGTATTGGAAGCGGAATGTCAGCCTTTTACAGATAAAATGAAAGAGGCTCTGAAATTGGAAAAAATGTTTGATATTTTATTGAGCATGATGACAGCTAGTTTAGTCTCATTTAATTCAGAAAATGCCAAAAATGCAAGTAGAATTTTAGCAAAAGATAAAGGAATTGATGATATTTATTCTAGTTCTATTGACTTGCTTTCAGAGCAAATAGGAAAAGATCATAACGATGCAAGATGTGGATTAGAGATGATGATGGTTATTAGAAAATTGGAAAGAATTGGAGACCATTGTAGCAATATCGTTGAAGAAATTGTATTCTATATAGAAGCAAAGGTATTAAAACATAAAGGAAAAAGAGAAGTCTAATTCATTTAAAATATTTATCTTTGCAACTAGAAATTAAAACGTATGAGTAAATATATTTTAATTGTAGATGATGATGTTAGTATTGCAGAAATTTTAGAGTTCAACCTTAAAAGTGAAGGTTATGAAGTAGAAACTGCCGTATCTGCTGAAGAAGCTTTAGAAAAAGATCTCAATAATTTTGATTTAATACTATTGGATGTTATGATGGGGGGAATGTCTGGATATAAAATGGCTGAGAAAATACGAGATGAGGGTGTTTTAACTCCAATTATATTTTTAACGGCGAAGGATACCGAGAATGACATGTTGACTGGATTTTCAGTTGGTGGAGACGATTATATCGCAAAACCGTTCTCTATCAAAGAAGTAAGTGCAAGAGTAAAAGCTGTTTTGAAAAGAACAGAAAAAGAAACAAAAGCTGAGGGTGAAGAAAATAAATTGATCCGCGATAATTTTGTTTTTGACTTTAATATGAAAGAACTTACTATTGATGAGAAAGAGGTTCCGTTAACCAAAACAGAATTCGAATTGCTCACTTTACTTGCAAGACACCCCGAGAAAATGCTATCGAGAAAAAACATCATCGATAAATTGTGGACTGATACTCCTTATGTGACTGAAAGAACCGTTGATGTACACATAACACGCATAAGAAAAAAATTAGGAATATACGCATCTGTGATTTCAAATAAAATAGGTTATGGATATAGATTTGATGTAGAAGAGTTACACAACATCCTTAATCAGTAAAAAACTTAACTAAATAATAGTCAAACAATAATTTTAACTCTTTGATCGTTAGCAACAAACAAAAATAAAAGAAATGAAACTAGATTATAGGCAAAAACTATTTCTCTATTTTGGTTTGTTGTTCACTTTTTTTACGGTAGGCATTATTGTATTTGAACAAGTTAGGGAAAGAAACTATAAAACAGAAGCATTAATTGAAAAACTAGAGACCTATACGGATATTATCCAAATTGCTATAGTAGATGCCCAGGATAGNTTGGCTCCTGTACTGAATCAATTGGAAAAAATATTACCTAATGAGCTTAGAATCACAATTATTACTCAAAATGGAAAAGTGTTGTTTGATAATTCCATTGATAACTATAATAATCTCAATAATCATTTAGATAGACCGGAAATTATCTGCGCTGCTCAAAAAGGTTCAGGATCAGATATACGTCACTCTGATTCCAATCAGCAGAAGTATGTTTATTTTGCAAAAAAAGTAGATGGTAAGTTCATACGCGTAGCCTTACTTTACAATATTCGCGTACATAATTTTTTAAAACCGGATAATGTATTTCTTTACTTTATAATTTTATTTTTTGCCATTTTTATTTTCTTCATTCATATCACTACTAAAAGATTGGGTAATACTATCAAACAATTACGTGATTATGTTTTAAATTCTGATAAAAAAAATCTTGACCAATTGAATTTCCCAAATGATGAAATTGGTGAGATTGGAAGTAAAATAGCCGATAATTATTTTAAACTCAAAGAGAGCCAAAAGACTATTTTAATGGAAAAGCAAAAACTATTACAACATATTCAAGTTTTAGAAGAAGGTATCTGCTTTCTTTCTCCACAGCATAAGGTGGAATATCATAATGGCCTGTTTATACAATACCTCAATACTATAGCAGATGAGCCTACCAGCGATCCTTCCATCATTTTAAAAGATGAAAACTTTGTAGAACTTCAGGAGTTTTTAGCTCAAAATGAAGAATACTACTTTGATGGAACAATTTGCAAACAAGGAAAAATATTTGCAGTAAGAGCTAATCTTTTTGAGGATGGTAGTTTTGAAGTTATTTTAAGCGATGTTACAAAAAAAGAAAAAACCAAACAATTGAAACAAGAGATGACAGGTAATATTGCCCATGAACTTCGTACTCCGATTACTAGTATTAGAGGATATTTAGAAACCCTCTTAAGTCAGCCCTTAAGTGATGAAAAAAAACAATATTTTATCGAAAGAGCTTTTCAACAAACCATTGCACTTTCAGCAATTATACAGGATATGAGCCTGATTACAAAAATGGAAGAGGCTCCGAATCTGTTTGCTATAGAAAAAATAAATATTACTGAACTGCTTGAGAGAGTAATTGAAGAGTTTGCTCTTCAATTACTTGAGAAAAAAATTAAAATCAGATGGCAAATACCGGAAGATTTAGAGTTACTTGGAAATGAAAATTTACTCTACTCATTATTTAGAAATCTGACAGATAATGCAATCAGATATGGAGGAGAGAATTTGATTATCAATATCAGTGTTTATAATAATGATGCAGATTTCTACTACTTTTCATTTTATGATACAGGAGTTGGAGTAAAAGAGGAAGCCCATTTAAATCGTATTTTTGAACGCTTTTTCCGTGTTAGTGAAGGACGTACCCGAGATGATGGAGGTAGTGGGTTAGGTTTATCAATAGTGAAAAACGCTGTCCTGTTTCACAAAGGAAATATTAGTGTAAAGAACAGAAAAGAGGGAGGATTGGAATTTTTATTTACGCTGAAGAAAAACTGGAAAAAATAAATAGTTCTTTTGAATCTACTCATTTGAAATTATAATCCCCATAAATTGGTCTATAGATATCATTTCAAAAGATTTCTCACCTTCAGGAGTGAGTAAAATTTGGACTAAAGTGATTACATACCTTAAAGTTTGATCCCGATTTAGCTGAGGGTAGGACAGAGTTTCCCGTTTGTCAGGATAATAAAATAGATGAAATAGATTAAAAATAATACAAATGGAATAGGTTTTAGGATCTACTTCCGCTTTAAATAACTTTTCCTGAATTCCTTTTTGAATTAGATATTCAACTACATGAACAAAAAAATTACCATGCAACAAGGCAGGTTTCAAATAATCCTTTTCTTCTAATCTAAAAAAGACCTGCTCCTCTACAACACTCTTTTTAAATTGATCTATAAAATAAAGCAATGCTTCGATCTGATTATTGGCATTCTCTACTTTCTTTTTTAGTGTACTGTAGAAACAATGTTTCCAATATTCAATAAGTTGATCTTCAAGATTTTGTCTTGATTGATAACGATTAAATAATGTTTTTTTGGTGATCTCACAATGTGCAGCAATCTGTTCAGTTGTTAGTTTTTCACCCTCTTTTAAATAGAGCTGATATAACTGTTCAATCCCTTTGATCTTTACTCTCATGATGAATAGTTGAATAGGTTCCACAAAGATATAGAAAAAAAGCTAAAAAGTTAATTTACAAAATCTAATTTAATTTGTATCTTTGCAAATTGTATCCCTGTGTTTATAATTTAAAATTAAAATAATATGAAGTACACACCTTTAGCAGCCGATTTTTATAAGCATAACCGTGCTCAATTGATCTCCGAATTAGATCCCCATTCTGCGGCCATTTTGACCTCTCACGATGAGTATCCAAGATCAGGAGATACTACTTTTCCTTTTAGACAAAACTCTGAATTACTATACCTTACAGGAATAGATCAGGAAGAGACTTTTCTTATTTTAGCCCCCTGGCATCCTAATCCCAATTACCGTGAAATCTTGTTTATCAAAAATCCTTCCCCAGAGATGATTGTGTGGTTTGGGCATCGTCTTTCCAAAGAGGAAGCTACCGCCATATCAGGAATTGAACAAGTTTTTTATACAGAGCAGTTTGAGTCTGTTTTACAGGATGTTAAGGTGCACTCAAAACAGATCTATCTGCATATTCCGGAGAGTTCCCGAATGAGAAATATGCATCCTACACAAGAGATCCGTTTTGCTGAAAAGTTGAAAAAAGAGTATCCACTACACACTTATCGTCGATTAGCTCCTATCTTATACCCCATGCGAGCCGTGAAACATCCGGAGGAGATCCGTGCGCTGAAAAAAGCATGTGAAATTACGGAAAAGGCGTTCACCAGGGCACTACAGGCGGTTTCCCCCCTTAAATATGAATACGAAATAGAAGCAGAATTAATATATGAAATGATTCGTAACGGATCGTCAGGACACTCTTTTGCTCCCATTGTGGCATCCGGAAAGGATACTTGCATTTTACATTACATCAAAAATGACAAACAAATGCAAGATGGCGATCTGTTGTTGCTCGATTTTGGGGCAGAATACGCCAATTATGCCGGTGATACGACACGTACAATTCCTGTGAATGGAAAGTTTACAACACGTCAAAAGGCAGTCTATAATGCGGTTTTAGCAATTTATAAAGAGACTATTCCGCTTTATAAACCGGGTATGACCATCCATAAAATCAACGATTATGTGTTTAAACGAATGGATGAGGAGTTGATCAAATTAGGATTATATACTGAGGAAGATTTGAAGAATCAAAATCCGGATAAGCCGCTTTTCAAACAGTATTACATGCACAATACGGCTCACTTTATTGGTCTTGATGTACATGACGTGGGTGAGCGCGACTGGACTTTTGAACCCGGTATGGTATTGAGTTGTGAACCTGGAATCTATATTGCGGAAGAGGGGATTGGAGTACGTATTGAAACCGATGTAGTAGTGGCTGATCAGCCGATTGACCTTTTTGCAGGAATGCCTGTTGAAGTTGAAGAGATTGAAGCGTTGATGAAACGATAATATTATGAAAGAGAGACTCTTAGCGAGACTACGTGAATTGGTACCGGGGAAAGAAAACGACGGCACAGAATCTTTTCGGAAGGTGCGCTATTTACTTGCTGTCAGCGGAGGTCTCGATTCTAACGTGATGACCCATCTTTTCTATCATCTTGATTTACAGTTCGATATAGCTCATTGTAATTTTCACTTGCGGGGTGAAGATTCGAATCTGGATCAACAGTTTGTACAAGAGCAGTTATTGGATGCCATTGGAATTGAAAATCCGGAGCAACATCGTATCTGGGTTAAAGAGTTTGATACTTATGGAGTTCAAAGTGGATCTAAGAAGTCGATTGAGATGGTAGCGCGGGAGTTGCGTTACAGTTGGTTTCAGGAATTAATGGAACAATTTGGTTATCAATACGTTTGCACTGCTCATCACGCTAATGATAATGCCGAAACTATCCTCCTGAATTGGGTGCGAGGAACCGGAATCAAAGGTATGGCGGGTATCCCGGAGTTGAATCAGCAAAACGTATTCCGTCCGCTGCTTCATTTTTCGCTTGCTGAGATTGAGGTGTATGCCAAACAACACCGGATTCCTTTCCAAATCGATCATACCAACTTGGAGGATCAGTTCATGCGCAATCGCATTCGAAACCGTATTGTTCCTCTTTTAGAGGACTTAAATCCACAACTGTTTGCCACTTCAACCCGTAATATTAAGTTGATAGATCGCCAAAATCGATTCTATCAAAATGCTATGGAAGAAGCTGCTGCACAGGTAGTTAAGAGAATAGGGGAGGGGTTTCTGGAGATTCCGTTTGAAGCTTTGGATCAACAGTTTGATCCTCAATTGGTGCTATATGAAATTCTTTCTCCGCTAGGGTTTCATGCCGATCAGGTGGATCAGGTTTTCGCCAGCAAGGGTGGTGAAAGCGGAAGGAAGTTTTTTTCGGAGCAATACCTTTTGGTAACCGATCGTGATTCGTTTCAAATTATTGAAAAAGAGCAATTTGAACAGGATACAAAGATCCTGATTACTGATACTTCTCAACTTACCGATTTAGGTTTTTCTATTTCTTTTTTGGAAAAAAAAGAATTAGGGGGGATGGACACGCATCCTCGTTACGCCTATTTTGATGCTCAATATTGGCAATATCCCCTTCTTATTCGAGGCTGGGAAGCAGGAGATTCGTTCCAGCCCCTGGGGTCAAAAGGTCGGAAAAAGGTCAGCGATTTTTTTACTGATCTCAAACTTTCCCTGATTGAAAAAAAGAGGGTGCAAATTCTTTGTCGTGCGGATAATCCTAAAGAGATCCTCTGGATTATTGGACTTCGGATAGAGCACCGCTTTAGAGTTAGAGAGCATACGGAAAAAGTAGTCGTGCTCAAGGCTCCCTCCCCCCAATAATTATTTTTTTAAAATAAAGAAAAAAATCTATATCTTTGCAAATTAAACTAAAACAGAGCAGACCTTATGGAACAACAAAAGCAAATGCAACAACAACAAGAACAACCCCAATACATTGACCCTCAAAACCCTTTTGAACCTCATAAACCACGTAAGCCCGGATTGTTAATCCTATTGGCAGTTCTGACTTTTATTGGTTCGGGATGGAGCTTTATATCTTATTTAATCTTAAGTGCATTAGGACCTCGTATTCAAGAGTATCCAATGCCTTTTTCTACACCGGAAACGGAAGAGGTGTTCCAAAGAATGGCCGAAGTAGCACAATGGAAATATTTTCTGCTTGCCCTTATCTTTGCCTGTTCCGTTATTGGAGCAGTACAAATGTTAAGACTTAAAAAAATAGGGTTCCATATTTACACGATTGCTCAAATCCTGGCACTAGTACTGGTTCCTTACTTTACATTGGGTACTTTTTATCCCGGAATCTGGTCAATTCTAGTAACATTCTTATTTATAGGGGCATACGGCTATTTTTATAAACGGATGTCGTGATTTGATTGCACAATGAAACAATTTAGAAAAGATTTTAAAATTTTAGATCAGATGGTTTATAAACGCCCTTTGGTCTATTTTGACAATGCTGCAACAACTCAAAAACCACAAATTGTAATTGATTCAATATTAGAATATTACAATAACTTCAACAGTAATATCCATCGCGGAGTACACTATTTGAGTCAGCAGGCAACTGACCAGTTTGAGCAAGCTCGAAAAACGGTACAGCATTATATCAATGCGAAACATTTCCATGAGATTATATTTACCAAAGGAACCACAGAATCCATCAATTTAATAGCTCATAGTTTTGGAATGAGCTTTCTGAAAGCGGGAGATGAAGTATTGATATCTGAAATGGAACACCACTCCAATATTGTCCCCTGGAAGATGGTATGTGACCTCAAAGGAGCCTCTCTCAGAGTAATTCCTATGAATGAGGTAGGGGGGTTGGATATTGATCAGATTGAGCGTTTAATAACCTCAAAAACTAAAATTTTGGCTATAACTCACACCTCCAATGTGTTGGGAACTATCAATCCTGTTAAGGAGATAATTCGAATAGCTCACTCCAAAGGAGTTCCTGTACTTGTAGATGGTGCACAGGCAATATCACATACTAAAGTGGATGTTCAGGACTTAGATGCAGATTTTTATGCTTTTTCAGGACACAAAATGTACGCTCCCATGGGAATCGGTGTGCTTTATGGAAAAGAAGAGTGGCTTAACAAGTTACCACCATATCAGGGTGGGGGAGAGATGATCGGAAAAGTTACTTTTGAAGAGATTACCTATAATGAATTGCCTTTTAAATTTGAAGCAGGAACCCCTAATGTAGAAGGTGTTTTGGGTTTAGAAAAAGCGATCCAATATATTCAATCTATTGGCATAGAGAAGATTGCAAGTTATGAGCAAGAATTGCTATTCTACTTGATGGATAGAATGAAAGAGATTCCTAACATACACTATTATGGACTCAGTAAAGAAAAGGTAGCAGTCCTCTCATTCAATGTCGGCGACATTCATCCTTACGATTTGGGTGTCATTTTAGACCAAATGGGAATTGCGGTACGTACCGGTCACCATTGCGCCCAACCCATAATGGATAAATTCAATATTCCTGGGACTATTCGTGTCTCTTTGGCACTATACAACACTAAAGCTGAAATAGACCTATTTATCGATGCTCTAAAAAAGGGCATTGTTATGTTGAGTTAAAATATAGGATTTAGAAAATAGAATTTAGAATTTTAAAATAAAATGTAAAGTATAGTTGACTTATTGGAAAGTATTATTTACTTTTGCAGAAAAATTAAAGTCATGAAAAGTAAATTTTTATTACCCAGCAAATTTAAAAAAGTGGGCTGGATTATCTTAATTCCATCCACTATTATTGGATTAATTTTGCTTAGTCCATATCATGAACTGTTAGAAATCAACGGGAAGGCTTTTGCTATTTGTGTTGATCAATTCATGGGAAACTTACACTATTTCACTTTTGTTAAGACCAACATTACGAACACTTTGGTTGGTGCTTTGGTTATTATTGGGGCATTGATGGTTGGATTTTCAAAAGAGAAGGTAGAAGATGAGTTTATTGCTAATCTCCGTCTAAACTCCTTATTATGGGCTGTTCTAGTCAATTATCTATTACTACTGTTTATGTTTTTATTTATTTATGGATTGGCATTTCTCAACATTATGGTATACAACATGTTTACCATTCTATTCCTTTTTATTGCCAAGTTTAATATTGCTCTGTATCGAAACTCTAAATCCGGACCCAATGAAGAATAGAATTAAAGTTGAACGGGCTGAAAAGAACATAACCCAACAAGAGCTGGCTGACATCATCTCAGTAAGCAGACAAACCATTCATGCCATTGAAACCGGGAAATATACTCCATCCACTATTTTAGCATTAAAGATTGCCCGATATTTTGGAAAAAGCGTCGAGGAGATCTTTTCGCTGGAGGAAGGAGATTGATCTAAAATTAGAATTTAGATTTTTGGGGTTTAGGCTAATGGTATTGATTTTAAAATAGTTTCCACAGAGGTTTTGTCCATTTTAGAAAAAGCAAACCACTTTTTGCCTAAATCTTTAAGTGAGGCTCCCAGATGGTATACCTCTTTATTATCAATGATTAGAAAACGGTCATGACTTTTGCTAAATAGCCTAATCTCAAAATTTTCGTATTGTTCATTAGCTTTTTGTACATCTAGTTGTAGTTGTTTACTGATGTTTCTCGTCAAGAGTAACAGTTTTACGTTGTTGCTTTTCTTTGTCAAGTGCGTTAATGTAGTTTCATCTATATAATTATCAATCAATATGATACTATTTTTTGCAGACCGAATTATCTTTGAAGCCAATTCATAAGCGTCAAATACTTGACCATCAAAAAATACCCCTTGAGTGGGCAATTCACTTGATTTTATTTGTAAAGAGATCTCATCTACCTTCTCAGTTAATTCCTCTATTTGATTTTCGATACGGTTTCCCCTTTGATTCAATGCATAACCTTTTAACAAGTAGTCTCTTAAAACGTTGGTAGCCCATATTCTGAATTGTGTACCTTGTTTTGACTTAACACGGTAACCTACTGAAATGATAACATCAAGATTGTAGAATTCTATTATTCTTTCAACCTTTCGGTCTCCTTCAATTTGAACTGTCGCAAAATTTGCGACAGTTGAAGTTTTTTGAAGTTCTCCTTCAGTAAACACATTATTTATATGCTTCCCGATAGTCTTTATATCTCTTCCAAAAAGTAATGCCAATTGTTGACGGTTAAGCCAAACTGTTTCATTTTCTAGTCTTACTTCAATACGTTCTGTAAGTTCATTAGATTGATAAAGTAAAATTTCATTGTTCATGATCGTTGTAGTTTTAGATTTTGTAGTTATGATTAGTGATTTTAGATTGCAAATCTAGGAGATATAATGAACACAAGATTATATGAAACAAAAATACACATTTTTTTGGTAATTTTCTCTTTAAAAGCAATCTTTATTATTGAGAATAATTGTGTTATAAAATAACAAAGGTTATCTTTTTGCTGCACTTAGTAGATAAGATTTTTTTGAAATAAATAGAAATCCGAAATCCGGAATACGAAATTTATTATATCTTTGCAGTTTATAGTCAATAACAACAAATTATGAGCAAAGTTAACCTTTTTGTTCCTTGTGCGATGGATATGTTTAGTCCATTGATTCCCAAAAGTGTGATCAGTGTTTTAGAAAAATTAGGAGATACAGTCATTTATAATCCTGAACAAACTTGCTGTGGCAGATCACTTTATTATAGGGGAGAACGAGATTTTGCGGCAGAATTGGCTATGAAAATGCTCAATGATCTTTTAGATCCTCAAGATATTAAAAGAGTAACCATTATCCCTTCAACAGACTGCAGTGCTTATATTAGAAGATATTTTAAAGAGCTTCTTGCCAATAGTGTTGTTCCAAGTGAGTTGAACGGATTTGTTCAAAATGTTTATGATTTATGTGACTATATTGTGAATGTTAAAGGGGTTACAAGCCTAAATAACCGCTTTAATGCACGTGTTTACTACTTTGAATCATGCTCCGCCAGAAATTTATATAAACTTGAAGATGAAGTTCACATATTACTCAGAAATACTGAAGAACTTGAATTGATTGTAGATGAAGATGTGAACGATTGCTGCCCGGGAAATCTGTTTTTTGCAAACACAAATCCTATGGTTTCAGATCAAATTATAGAGGAGTGTGTTAATAAAATATATCAATTGAATGTTCAATATATTACATCCACAGATATAGAGTGTTTACAACTGATGGACGCTTATATACAAACTCTCAATGTAAATATGGAAGTAATCCATATTGCCGATATATTAAATAGCGAACAATCTCTATAGAAGTCCTAACCAACCATAAAATAGGTTGATGGGTAGATATGGTTAGTATCCTTCACTCTTTTACTTAATGCAAATGCAAAAGTAAGCGTACCAACTCTCCCAATAAACATCACAATCACCAAAATTATTTTTGTTGGATCGGTGAAAGAACTAGTACAACCTGTTGATAATCCGCAAGTCGCAAATGCTGAGACACATTCAAATAAAAGGTTTACAAAATTAATTGTAGGCTCAAAAATAGAAATTGCCAACACAGAAATAAAAATTACCAGAGCTGACATAAACATAATAGAATATGATTTATCAACTAATTCAAAAGGAATTGTTTTCTTTCTAAATTCAATATGTTTTTTTCCTCTAATAGTAGCGATTACAGACTTATAGATAACAAACGCCGTGGTTGTTTTAATTCCTCCGGCTGTAGAACCTGGGGAAGCACCTATAAACATCACTAACATTGTTATAATTAATGTTGGAGTAGTAACCAACGACATATTAACAATATTAAACCCCGCTGTTCTACCGGTTACAATTTGAAAAATAGAGGCAACCAACTTTTCTGTAAAGTTGCTTTTATGTGAAAGAGATTGATGATACTCCAAGAAATAAAAAGATAGGGAACCTACCACTAAAATAAAAAGCGTAGTTCGTAGAACTATTATCGTACTAGGTCGTAATTTTTTCCATTTCTTTTTTCTTCTTTCTCTGATAGCTGATGGACTGAATAGATCTGCCATTACAAAAAATCCAATTCCCCCCAAAAGAATCAAAATCATAACAACTATTTGTGGAAATATAGCATGGGAGACGAGGGGATTTAAAAAGTTATCACTCCATAATGTATATCCGCAGTTATTGTAAGCAGAAATAGCATGAAAAGCTGCATAAAAGAGGGTTTGACCGGTTGAAGTACAAAAATGGTTGTGTTGCCAGTAAATAAACAACAACCCCATACCAGTCACCTCAATAATTAGGGTAGCTAAAATAATTTGACGTAAAATAGCGGATGTTTCAGAAGTTTTGTTTGCTGATAAAAGATCTTTAACAAAATATTGACTTCGAACAGATTTTGGTGACTTTGAAAAGAAGAGAGCAAAGAAAGAAGCAAAAGACAAGATACTTAATCCCCCCAATTGCATTAAAATCATAATGACAACTTGTCCTCGAAAAGTAAAATCCTTACTGACATCCAGTACTCCCAAACCTGTTACACAACATGAACTTGTAGAAGTAAACAAGGCATCAACAAAATGGATTGGCTGCGTGGTCATCAAAGGCATAGACAAAAGAATAGTTCCCACTATGATTAAAGAGAAGAAGGAGAGAAGTAGCATCCCCGGAGGAGAAATGTTAAAGCGGGTGAAATAATTCACAATTTTAGATAAATCTAGAATTGCAATAAAGAAAATGTAAAGATATAAGAAAAGAGTATAGTTTCTAATCTCTAATTCACTAGGCTGGTAGTCAAGAATACTTTGAGATAAAAAAACAAAAACAAATTGTAAAAGGAAGAATGCCAAAATAACTGCTTCTGTACGCGTATCTCTTAAAAACTGTTTCCACTTCATGGAATAGAGAAGAGAAAGCAGATATTTAAATACATAAAAAAGAGAAAAAGCTTTAATTAGGCTTAAAATCGTCTCTTTTAGTGAGGGAGTAATATTAAATCCATAATAGTAACAGATTAATCCAATAAGTAGAAAGGAAACGAGAAAGCTTACAATCTGTATCACCTTATCTACACGATCGGAATAATCAGAAATATGAATATTAAATCGCCGGATCCAATTTTCTATTTTAAATTGTGACATTCAATAAAAGTTATAAATTGGAATTGATAAACGTTTCTATATCAACTAATTTTCCAAATAACACAAAGATATCATTTTCTTCAATAATGTCCGACGTAGCAGGTACCCCAATAATATGTTCTTCAATTTTTTTGGTATCAAGCGAATCGTAAGTTTCTCTCCTAATTGTAATCAAGCTTATTCGATAACTATCTCTGAAGTTTAATTCTTCAATTGTTTTGCCAACAATACGGGGTGGGGTAAGCACTTCAGCAATTCGGTATTGGTCAGGAAGTTGCAAATAAGTTAATATATTGGGATTTAACATTCTTTCAGCAACAATAACACCCACTTCATCTTCAGGGGAAAGGAACTCAGTAATTCCCATTTTCTCCAGAATTAACTTTTGGTTTTCTCCTAAAGTTCTACAAACAATACGTTTTACTTTTAAGTCAAGTAAATTGGCTACACAAAGTAGACGTGCCTCAAAGTCATTACCGATAGCAACAATCACAGTATCATAATCCTCAATATTTTCCGCTTCAAGAGCCCTTTTGTTCGTTGCATCAACACAAACAGCATAAGCAACATCATCGGAAATATCCTGAATAATTGATAGGGTAGAGTCAATAACCAATACTTCAACCCCCTTTAATGAGAGTTCTTTTGCTATAGCAGTACCAAATCTTCCAGCACCAATAACGGCAATTTTTTCATTTTTCATGGTCCATTATTTTTGCGCAAAAGTAATCTTTTTTTTCATCTAAATATTGCTGTCGCCCGATAAAAAATTCCAGAAACATATGCAATGAGCATTCCGTAATTGGTAATTGGAATTTGTGCATTGATTGCCGGTTGTAACCTATTCATAATCTGCCTTTTAGTAATCATACAGCCACCGCACTGTACAATTAATTTAAATTGTGAGTAGTCGGGAATTGGATCTAATCCGGAAATAACAGTAAAGTGAAGTTTCTTTTTAGTGTATTCTTTCAACCAATTTGGGATTTTTACTCTACCAATATCATCACAAGAAGTAGTATGTGTGCAGGACTCTAAAATCAAAATGTGATCCTCATTTTGCAAATTTTCAATAGCCTTAGTTCCTTTTAAATAGCTATAAAAATCTCCTTTCTGATGGGCTAAAATGATGCTAAAACTGGTTAATGGAATCTCATCAGGAATCATTTTTGAAACCTCAGGAAATATTTTGCTATCAGTAATCACCAAATTGGGTTTGGTATTCTTTTTTAAATAATCTTCGATTTCCGTTTCCTTCAGAACAATAGCAATNGCCTGGTGATCCAATATATCACGAATAGTTTGGACCTGAGGCAAGATTAAACGTCCTTCAGGAGCAGCACTATCAATAGGAGTTATTAACACTATTTGATCGCCGGGATCTACGACATCTCCTAAAATTGAAGTTGATGATTGATAGGCGGATTTAGGCATCAATTTTACAATTTTATCAATTAATTTATCAATGCCAAATAGGGTAGTGGCACTAACATTAACAATATTATAATTTTCAAATGAAGATTGAGTTGGACCTTCACATTGATCTACTTTATTATTGACTATTAAGAAAGGAGTGTGTGTTTCCTCTAATTTTAGAATAATCTCCTGTTCTTCTTTTTCTATTTGATAATTATTGACAACTAATAAAGCAAAATCAATTAGTTTAATAACTTCCAAAGCTTTTTGTACCCTTTTTAATCCTAATTCACCCACATCATCATAACCTGGCGTATCAATAATGACTGTGGGTCCCAAACCATATATTTCTATTGATTTTTTAACAGGATCCGTCGTTGTTCCGGGAGTATCAGAAACAATAGCCAAATCTTGCTTTGTAATAGCATTAATCAAAGAGCTTTTTCCCGTATTTCTTCTACCAATAATTCCCAAGTGTGGCTGTGTGTTAATTCCTTTAATTTCCGGCATGTTTATTTTTTTTTGCAAAATTATGAATAATTTTTAAAAATAGGAGATATTATCATAAATTTAATAATACTGAAAATTATCAAAATTTACAATTGTAAACATATTTACCTTTGTTTACTATTGTGAATTTTTCGATGTCTAAGTTTCCATTTGTTAATAT
>JGI24712J26585_10000249_pt1 | contig 46072 bp, 42 predicted proteins | sample BioPla3DNA2_FD_26585 | JGI IMG/M metagenome (IMG submission 26585) | reverse complement strand
TTTTTTATATTCATTAGTGAAATCCTTCTTTGGACTGTTTCTATGCTACAAAAAAGCGGCTTTTGCATAATTGCCAAAACCGCTTTGTCTACGGTCTGAAAAGATATGTTTTATCTTTAGGTTCTTCGATAATTATTTTCATTTTTTCCAATCACATACTAATAACAACTGTTGGTTTTTTGCTTGTTATGATGTGGATCTGTAAATCCTCGCTGTCTGGTGTTATTGTTTTAGTAACCGGGTAATCCGTAAAGGATAAAAGGAGAAGGCAAGATTTCAAGTGGCGTGAACACTTAAAAATCATCTTCGGCAGAAAAAATTGAACATGATAGATTTTTTAAAACATGATTAATCGGGTGGTTGACGGGTATATAATTAGTGAACATGCCAAAGCGAGAAACATGGCGTGTGATGAACAAATTTGGAGGACATTTAAATGAAATTCTATCATTGTACCCATTGCGGAAACGTTATTGCTTATTGTGAGAACTCTGGCGTCCCTGTCGTTTGCTGCGGCGAAAAGATGCAGGAACTGGTAGCGGGCACCACCGATGGCGCTCACGAAAAGCATGTACCCGTGTACACCGTCGAAGACAACTTGGTAACTGTAAAGGTTGGTTCTGCTCCCCATGTTATGGTTCCCGAACACTACATCTCTTGGATTGCTCTTGAAACCAAGATGGGCAACCAGCGCAAGAAGCTGACCATCGGAGGCGAGCCGGAAGCGGTCTTTGCCTTGGTTCCCGGTGATGAAGTAGTTAACGTGTATGAATACTGCAACCTGCACGGGTTGTGGAAGGCCTAAAACAAAACCTGATGAGTTGCCCCCCTCCTAACGAGGAGGGGAATTTTGATTGTGACAAAAGATAATATAAAAAGAGAGATCCTTTATAAGACTTTAGGAATCAGGAAAGGGATAGCGAAAACCAACAAATAATTGTTAAATATACGCAAAGATTTGATGTAGATTTTACCGTTCCCGTAACAGTTCTGTTCTTGACATTCAGGTGTATAAGGGTTATTTTATAAGTGACCCTAAATGTGGTAAAAATGAAAGGAAGGTTTTAACACAATGAAGAGAATACTTGCAATGATTCTGGTTGCGGTGATGGCTCTATCTTTAACTGCTTATGCGGAGGAGAAGATTCAAGTTACCGTCTGGCACACTTTTGCCAAGGACCAGGAAGCCTACATCAACAAGGCTGTTGAAGATTTTAACGCCTCCCAGGATAAGGTTGTCGTGGAAGCGCTGACCCAGCCCTACTCCGGCTTTCTTGATTCCGTGTATAGCGCTGTGAACGAAGGCATCGGCCCCGACTTCATCTTTAACTATGCTTCTGAAGCCGCCAAGTACGATTCGTCCAAGCTGGCCGATCTTTCCCAGTACATCTACGACGAAGAAATCGGCATCGAAGGCTTCGACACTGCTCTGATTGAGGGTGTCATGAATGGTGAAGTGAAGGCCTTTGCCAACGGCCTCATTCCCTATTTACCTGCCTACACCACCGGCCCTATTCTTTACTACAACAAGACCCTGTATGCAGAGCTTGGCCTTGAAGTTCCCACTACTTGGGAAGAGATGGAAGCCAACTGCAAGGTGATCAAGGAAAAGAAAGGCGTCATTGGCTTTGGTCTTGACGGCTTGACCGACTTTATCCAGATGCTCATCATGGAAAGCCCCAACTCCGGCTACATTGATGTTGCGAATAAGGCTGTCCTGTTCGACACCGAAGAAGTACGCGCAAAGATTGCCTGGGCAGCCGACATGGTTCAAAAGGGCTATTTCAGCATCAAGTCTTCCGGCGACTACTTCAGCGTAGACTTCAACTCCGGTATTGTTGCCAGCTATATGGGTTCCTGTGCCGGTTATCCCTACATTGAGCCGGACGGCTTTGAATTTGCCATGGCGCCCATCCCTGCGCAGACTTGGTATCCCTCTTGGAACCGCGGCCCCGTCGTCTTCTACTACGGCGATGACGCTCGCGCTGAAGGCGCCTATGAGTTTGTGAAGTACTTCATCTCTGCCGACGTGAATGCTGGCTGGGTCAAGGCGGCAAACGCCCTTGCCCCCTACTCCTGGACCAAAGAAACTGACGCCTACAAGGCCTATATCGCCAACACAGAGGATTTGGGAATCCAAGCGCTTATGGCGGTTGATGCCAACCTGGGAATTGCCGGTTCTCTGCCCGCAGTGACTGGCGCCGCTGCCATTCGTGATTATCTGAGGGCCGCTATCGAAAAGGCTGCCTCCGGAGATATGACTGTTGATGAAGCCTGGACAGAGTGCGTCACCCTATCCAATGCCGCTTTAGAAGGGAAATAAACCTTTACCGGGAGGCTGCCGCCTAAAGCGGCAGCCTCCTATTTTTTATTGTAAATCGAATTGAAAAGAAAGTGCGGAGACAACTATGCGTGTTGAAATGAAAAACCTTTCCAAACATTTTGGGCGTGTTAAGGCGGTGAATGACTTTTCTGTCATCTTAAACGATGGCGAGCTGGTCTGCCTTTTGGGGCCTTCGGGCTGCGGCAAAAGTACTGTCCTGAATATGCTTTCAGGTATTCTACCGGTGACCGGTGGCAAAATCTATTTTGATGATGAGGATGTAACCGACTTGCCGCCCGAGCAGCGGGGTATTGGCTTGGTGTTTCAAAACTATGCGCTCTATCCGCACATGACGGTGCTTGGCAATATTTGTTTTCCGTTGGAAATCCAGGGGCTTCCCAAGGCAGAACGCATCCAGCGAGCTACCGAAATGGCCGAGCTTGTGCATATGGAAGGGATGTTGCATCGCAAACCCAAGGAACTGTCCGGAGGTCAGCAACAGCGTGTAGCCATTGCCCGTGCGCTGGTTAAAAGGCCCAATCTGCTGCTTCTTGACGAGCCGCTATCCAATCTGGACGCGAGGCTGCGCCTTGAAATGCGGGAGGAAATTCGCCGTATTCAGCTGCAAACCAAGGTAACCACCATTTTTGTTACCCACGACCAGGAAGAAGCCATGAGTATCTCCGACCATATCGTACTGATGAAAGACGGCTTTTTGCAGCAACATGATGATCCGCAAGCGCTTTATAATGAACCGGCCAACCAGTTTGTGGCCGACTTTTTAGGCAACCCGCCCATCAACAACATTAAGGGCGCCATTCATTCGGGCTTTTTTGTCGCCCAAAACGGGGATAAGGTACGCTTGCCCGAAACGGACGGTGCGCCTGAAGGCGTCAAAGTTCACCTTGCTATTCGCGCTGAAAGTTTTATGATGGCTGATGAAGGCGATGAAAGTTGCCTGCACTGTACGGTGGAAAATGTGTATCAGCTTGGCAAGGAAGAAATGGCGCTGTTGAACTTCGGCGATACGCAGGTTCGTGCCTACTTATCCTTTGATTATGGTTTAAAGGCTGGCGATGAAGTGACGCTGCAAGTGCGGGATCGGGGCGTATTTTTGTTTGACCTTGAAACGGGGAGGCGCTACGCATGAAGCAAAAATTGCCGGCGCCTACCTTTAGAAAGCGTCCCCAGCGAGGACTACGCCGTTTGGCGGTGCATGTTGTGGCGCTGTTTTTATTGGGTGGCCTTATTCTGTACCTTGGGCTTAGCGGGCGAGAAATGTTGATAAACCACATGGATGTTGCAAAAGCCAACGTGTCCATCGATATTCTGCATACCAAGGCTTTGGCCGATATTAAACCCATTTTGCAAGAATATGCCAATGACAGTGTAAACTCCATACTGGATCAGGCTATTAGCTCCAAAAAGCGAGGTCTCAAAACAGTTGTCGGCGATATGTTTGCAAGCGGTTCCACCACCGAAGAAATTTACCTAGCGGTTGAACAGGCTGTTTTTGAAGGTATCGCTTCAAGAACCGATCAGGCATCTGCCGATGGATTGCAAGCAGTCGCCCGTGAAGATCTGGATAAATTTATGGCGCAATTGGTCCAAGAAGAAACAGAGGCTCTTGACAATTTATGCCTTGCCAAAGTGCGCAAGTCACTCAAAGTAACTGAAAAGGGTTATGCGCAAATGTATTACCACATTGCTTTGATAGCAATCGGGGGTGTGCTGCTTGGCTTTGCAACTTTTCTTTTTGGTATTTGGTTGTTTGCGCCGCACAAAACCAAAATTAAAACAGCAGAACTGTTAGAACCCATAGATTACCTTCTGCCCTTTTTTGTGGGCGTGTTTATTTTCACCCTATATCCCATTGTGCGGGTGGTGATTATGAGCTTTCAGGAGCGTTACCGCCTGGATGGCAGCTTCCAAGGCTGGGGTCTTGGCAACTACCAATATGTCATTCACGGTATTCCCGGCACCAGCAACTATTTTACGCAAGGTTTGCGCAATACCTTCCTATATGTAATCATGACGGTGCCTATTACCACCGTTTTGGCGGTGATTATTGCCTATCTCCTCAACCAAAAACTGCGTTTTTCAGCGCTGTTTCAGACCACCTACTTTTTACCTATGGTTACCAGCGTCACGGCTGTAGGGCTTGTTTGGCGGTGGATATTTAACGGTAATTTCGGTATCTTAAACGCCGTGCTGCAGCTTTTTGGCACAACGCCCATTGACTGGTTGCGGGATACCAATTACTCTATGACTGTGTTAGTGGTTTTTGGTATCTGGAATTCGCTGCCTTTCACCATTATTTTATTGTTGAGTGGCCTTCAAAATATTGACGAATCCTACTACACCGTTGCCAAAGTGGATGGGGCAAAGGCCATGCGCATTTTCCGCCGTATCACCGTGCCGCTGCTTGCGCCTACTATCGGTTTAGTTTTAACTATTAACTCTATTTCTGCTTTTAAAGTATTTACCGATGTAACAGTGCTGTTTAACGGCAGCCCCGGGCCTGCATTCAATATGTACACGGTGGTTTATTATATTTACGAAATGATGCGCAATCGATTGGAGCTTGGAAGGGCTGCGGCTGCCGCTATTATTTTATTTGTGTTTATCTTTATTTTTACTATGCTACAACGCTACATTCAGCGCAAGTGGAACTATACCACCTAAAGGAGGGAGAGCTAATGAAAAAACAAAATCGTACGCGCTCCCTTTTAGGGACTGTTACCTATGTGGCCGGTATTGTATTGGCGCTTGTGGGCAGCCTGACATGGCTGTTTAAGGAAACTGGCTCTTTGCCGTTTGCGGTAGGGCTTGTGGCTGTTGCCATCGGCTTGTTTCTGAACCACTCCTATAAAACCAAGGTACTGTCTTTGCGGGGAATACGCTACTTTTTCCTGTCCGTAGGGGCGCTGATTATGGTTTTCCCCTTTTATTGGATGCTGGTATCCGCTTTCAAAACAAGCGCCGAAATGAACCTGTTTCCGCCCAGCATGTTGCCCAAAAACTGGCGCAACTTTAATAACTTCGTCGTCGCTTTTCAAACAGCGCCTTTTGCTCGTTACTTTTTGAATTCAGTGGCCACCTGCCTTTCAAGTGTGGGCATCACGACCTTTACTACCGTCTTGGCGGCCTTTGCTTTTTCAAGGCTCAAGTTCCCGGGACGGGACGTTCTCTTCAGCCTGCTTCTTTCCATGATGATGGTACCTTTTGAAATGTTAGTGATTACCAACTATACGACCATCGTGAAGGTAGGGCTGAACGATACCATCTGGGCGCTGATTTTACCGTTTACGTCCAGCATTTTCTATACTTATATTTTGCGCAATTTCTTTGTGTCCATCCCTGAAGGTCTCTATTGGTCGGCACGTGTGGACGGCTGCACCAACTGGCGCTACCTCTGGAAGATTATGGTGCCCATTGCCCGCCCCTCGCTTGTAACCATCGTGCTACTCAACGCCATGGCATCGTGGAACAGCTTTATGTGGCCCTTGCTTGTCATCAAAAAGGACATCAATCGTACCCTGCCCTTCGGGCTTTATACGTTTACCACCGAGGTGGGCGCCAACAACGAACTGCTGATGGCCGCCTCCCTTGTAGTGGTTATGCCCATGATTATTCTTTTCCTTTTTGCCAGAAAGCAGATTGTCAGCGGCGTATCCCGTGGCGGCATCAAGGGCTGACAAACTGATCAGTCGATTAAAGCATAGGATGCCTTCAAATGAAAAGAATCTTAACAGTCCTTATCCTTATTTTAATGGCGCTGTCTTTCGCCTGTGCGGAAGACAGCGTTTTATTTATCAATGTAGGCAAGGCCGATGCCATTTTGATTACTTCGGGCGGCAGACACTACTTGGTGGACACGGGCAGTCAAGACTCTTTTCCCCAGTTATGGGCAGGTCTTAAATCGCAGGGGGTGGAAACCCTTTCGGGCGTGTTTTTAACGCACAGCCACAAGGACCATGTGGGCGGTTTGGAGCAGCTTGCCAAGCATATGCCTATTGACATGGGCTACTGTGCCCAAATTGGCGAAACCAATAAAAAAGGGGCGCTCAAAACCCAAAAAGAGTTTTCCGATGCTGGATTGCCCGTTACCCTGCTCTCGGCGGGAGAGGTGCTGAAATTATCAGAAAATGATATAATTACTGTACTCGCCCCCTTTGAATATTTCCCTGATGATGACAACGATAATTCCCTCGTGCTCTTACTTACCCTTGGCGGCGTGCGCTACCTACTTACCGGCGATATGCAGTATAGGCAGGAGGCCACACTGCTTGCAAAGGGTTTTGACCTAAGCGCCCAAGTGCTTAAAGTGGGCAACCACGGCAACAGGGATGCTACCAGCGATGTATTTGCTCGGGCGGTCAGCCCCGACATTGCCGTTATCAGCACCGATAGATTGGTGGATTTTGATTCGGCCCACGAAAGGGTGCTTGCTGCCTTGCAGCCTGCCCGGGTGTTTTTAACGGAAGATTCGGGCATCGGCATTCTGGTACAAAAGGAAGGTGAAGAGCTTACCGCCCAAGCGCTTTTTCCGCCCAAAACGGATAGGGGCAGTTTTTCGATGGATATCGATATAGATAATCAACTGGTAACCATCACCGGCCAAGGGGACCTATCGGGCTGTATTCTGTTTTCCATAAGGGGCGGAGAGGCTTTCATTTTTCCTGAAGGTGTTAGCCTAAAGAACGGGGAGAGCATCACCCTTTCAAGCAAGGTGGACGCCACCTTTCATTGGGACGAAAAGAACCCCATTCACAAAACCAAGGACGATTTACTTATGCTTTACCACCAGGACGGGACGGCGCTTACCACTCAGTACAACCGCTAAGGAGGCAATATGCAGGGGAAGGGACAGAATAGAAAATTGCAAATAGCCATCGTTGGTGCCTTTGGCGGGCTGCTAATTTTATGTGTTGTTTTGGATATCTCTATACTGGTGGCATTAATTGGAGGCTTGGGGTTATTTTTAGGCTACGGTAGGTACTGCGGTTTTGGCGCAAAGGAGCTGCTAAACTTTTGTTTGTCTGGTGTTCGCACAACCAAGAACGTTTTGTTGACCTTTGTTTTAATCGGCATTCTCACCGCTTTGTGGAGGGCTTCGGGCTGTCTTGCGACGCTGGTTGTCTATGCAACGGTCTTTGTTCGGCCGTGGATTTTTCTTCTGTTTACCTTTTTAATGAACTGCTTGGTTTCGCTACTTACGGGCACAGCCTTTGGCACGGCGGCCACGATGGGCGTTATCAGCATGAGTTTGGCAAGCGCCTTGGGGCTTTCTCCCATGTGGGTGGGCGGGGCGATACTGGCGGGCGTTTTCTTTGGCGACCGCTGTTCGCCCGTTTCAACCAGCGCCTTATTGGTTGCCACGCTCACCGAAACCAACCTCTATTCAAACATTCGGGCGATGATTAAAAGCGCTAACCTGCCCTTTATCGTTAGTTGTTTGCTATATTTTGTTATCGGTTTTGTCTTAAATCCGGCCGGTCAAGTACAGGATGCGGGCAGCGTGTTAAGGCGGGCTTTTATCCTATCGCCAATTTGCCTGCTTCCGGCGGTGGCAATTTTGGTATTGGCGCTTTTCAAAGTACCGGTTAAAAAGGCTATGTTTTTCAGTATTCTCACCGCCCTGCCGCTGGCTCTTTTTGCTCAAAATATGCCGGTGGAAAATATTTTGAACACGATGATTTTCGGCTACCAAAGCCCAAATGAACAGGCCGCAGTTTTAATGAATGGGGGTGGGCTATTCTCTATGGCGCGGGTGGCTGCCATTGTGTGCATTTCTTCCTGTTATAGCGGACTGTTTCAGGCGACGGGCTTATTGAGTTTTTTAGAAAAAATTATTCAAAAGATGGACAAAAAATGGGGTAATTATCGGGCCATACTGCTCACCTCAATCCCTGTCAGCGCCATCAGCTGCAACCAGACGCTGTCGATTATTCTTACCCACCAACTAACCAAGTCCATTTCAAAAGACCCCAAACAACATGCCCTCAACCTTGAGAATACGGCCGTGGTAGTGTCGCCGCTGATTCCCTGGTCCATTGCATCATCGGTTGTCCTTTTATCGGTGGGAGCGCCCCTGTCGTCCATCCTTTGTGCTTTTTTCTTGTATCTATTGCCCCTGTGGTGTTGGTTTAGGGAGAAGGGATGAGAATCTATTGAATGAAAATTCCCGTCTTTTTATAGGCGGGTGATTATTTTTATTTCTTCAAAAACCTATTTTGCGGCTCGCTTGGCATCAGAAGGCGATGTCCCCGATGTACCATGCTGTACAGCTTAAAGGCAAGGAAGGGGGCGGGGACACTCAGAGCCTTAGCGAGGGAGAAAAAGTCGCTGTTTTTGGTCTGTACCTGTTCAAGGACGTCCACATCGTCAATCAAAAAGTCGGCGGCAAAGAGGTTGGCTTCCCGTTCCATAACGCCCTCGGCATGGTATACATCCCAGTCCTGCAGGGCGCCGGCTTTGAGCCGTTCTTGGTGGAGGATCAGGTGTCCCGCTTCGTGGGCGGCGACCACCAGTTGCTCTTCTTCGGGCTGGTTTTGGCTAATCACACAGTACTTGGTTTTTAGCAACACCGTACAGTAGCCACGCAAGCCGCCGGCAGGATAGGCGCCCGAAAACTTGACCACCGCCCCGATTGCGTCAAGCAAGTCAAAGGGGTTGTTGGTTTTGAGTTTCTTGCGATATTGGCAGGCCAGCTTGTAAATTTGTTCGGGCGACATGGATTAGTTTCTTTCCGTGGCGTCAGGCTTTCTGACGCCGTATTTTTGTGCCCGTTTTTTTGCGTCTAAAAATAGCTGTTGCATTTCTGTCAGGAAAGCAAGCTTGTCTTCCTCGGACAGCTCGCCTCCGGCGAATAGCTCATTGGCTTGTTCCAATAAGGTACGAGCCTGTTGTTGGGCGCGGCCGCCATACTTTTGGCGCACATCTTCCATAAAGCTTTCGTTTTCGGTACGCAGGTAGTTGATATCCACATTAAACAAACGTGCAAGCTGGTCATAGGTTTCCTGATAGCGGGGGTAGGTGTTGCCTGTTTCCCAGGCAGCGACCGAGCGCCCGCTCACGCCCACCGCCTTGCCCAATTCCGCTTGGGACAGCTTTTTTTCTTTGCGCAATTGGCGCACCTTTTCACCAAACTTCATAAAAACACCTTTCTGAAACGAACTTCATATTGACAAGGAAGTTGAAACTCATTATACTGAAGGAAATGAAGCTGAACTTCATCATCAGTCTACGCTTCATTACTTCAAAAGTCAAGCGATTATATTTGGAAAGGTGGAAAGAGCATGGCACGTGAAAGGGTCATTCTGCATAGCGACTTAAATTGTTTCTATGCTTCGGTGGAGGTGCTGGAACATCCGCAGCTTCAAGGCAAGCCCGTGGCGGTGTGCGGCTCCACCGAAAACAGGCACGGAATTGTCCTTGCCAAAAGCCAGGAGGCTAAAGCCAAGGGCGTTAAGACGGCCGAAGTCAACTGGCAGGCGCTGGAAAAATGTCCCGACCTTATTTGCGTACCGCCTGATTTCCGGAAATATTTGCGGTATTCCCAAGAGGTGCGTGCCCTTTACCGTAAATTCTCGCCCGATATCGAGCCTTTCGGTATGGACGAAAATTGGCTGGACTTGGGGCTGCTTGCAGGCGGCATGGAAGAAGGGGAGGAAATCGCCCAAGAGATCAGGCAAGCTGTCAAACAGGAAATCGGGCTCACGGTGTCCATCGGCGTCTCTTTTACCAAGGTGTTTGCAAAGTTAGGCTCGGATATGAAAAAGCCCGATGCCGTAACGGTCATCGGGCGGGATGATTTTAGAGAAAAGGTGTGGCCGCTGCCTGTCGGGGAACTGCTGTATGTAGGCCCACGAACGCAAAGAAAGCTAAGCAAGGTGGGCATTCACACCATTGGCGACTTAGCCAGAGCCGATATACGGTGGATTCATAAGCGCCTTGGCAAAAACGGGTTGCAACTGCACCGTTTTGCAAACGGCAAAGACCTATCCCGTGTGATGCCTTACCACTATATTGCGCCCATCAAGTCGGTGGGGCATGGCACCACCTGCGTTAAAGACCTTGATACCTCTGATGAAGCCTGGCCGGTGCTGCTGCTCCTTAGTCAAGATATCGGTCGCCGGCTTAGGGACAGCGCCCTTGTCTGCGGGGGCGTGCAGCTAACGGTCAAGGACTGCGATTTTGTTGTACAGCAGTATCAAATGCCGCTGTGCTATCATTCCCAAAGTCCGCTGGAAATCGCTAAGGCGGCCTATCAGCTGCTCCTTAACCGCCACCTATGGGATAAGCCCGTCCGTGCGCTGACGGTGCGGGCCATTAACCTGCAGTCGCAGGAGCTGCCCGGTCAGCTTGATTTTTTTGAGGACGATGAGCGCCACCAAAAGCAAAGCCGTGTGGACAAGGCCGTCTATCAACTACAAAAAAAGTTTGGCGATACGAGTATTCTTCCTGCCTCTCTGATGCTGGATGGCAATGTTGCTACCGACGGCTGCGACTTGGTCATCATGCCGGGGATAATGTACGCATAAAAACAGCGAGTGGGCTGTTCTTTGGCATGATAAGAAAAGTTTTTAGATGGAGATTATCGTTTCCCAAAAAACAGTTAGGGGGATTGATGCAAATACGGTGGATGGAAGCGTTTTTTTCTTGCGCCCATCCAAGACTACAAAAAACTTGTGGACTCAAGAGGGATTTTTTGTTATTCACTATGCATTTTGGTAGTCGTCGGAAGGGGCGGGGCGCTTGCCTTCTTCAAAGTATTCCACTTCCAACTTATCGAAGGGGAAGTGATCGATAAAATCATCAGACAAAAAACGGGTTTGAGAATATTCCACCCAGTCCCTCAGGTGGCGCAAGAGAATGACGGGTGCGGATATATCCAACTGGTGGCAGCCTTGAATGAGCGCTTCCTGCCAATTATCCTGATCGGCGGGGATGACCAAGTCTTGTTTAATTTTTTGTTGCTTCATGAGCCGAAGCCAGAGCTTACCTTTCATACGCTTTCACCTCTTGGACTATTGTACAAAAGAGGGGGCCAAAAGCGCAAGCCTTTTATAAAAAACATGTAAGAGGGGCGAATAAAAAACAGCCGTTTACCTCAAAGCTTGCATAATCAACGCAAAATAGCTATGATAAAAATGCTTTGGAGGTTTGTATGGAATGTACACGATTAGCTATTTTTGATTTTGACGATACCATGTTCAAAGGAGACAGTATCGTGCCCTATCTAATTTTTTGTTATCGGCAAGGTTTGTTTGGTTTTGGACACCTAATAGCCAGTAGTTTGTGTGGTATGGCTTTTGTTGTAAAACTAATCAAGTCCGAAACGGTTAAGTCCCGCAGCCTGTCATTTATCAAAAACGTAAATAAACAAAGATTGGCAGAGGTAAGCGAGCAGTTTGTGAAAGAACGGTTGCTCCCCAATATTTTCTCTGAAAGCCTTAAAAATCTCATGGCGCACCGTGCAAACAATGACCATGTACTTATATTAAGCGCTTCACCGGAGGTTTATCTGAAGTACCTTAAAAAATACCTTCCCGTTTACCAGGTGATTTGCAGCACGGTGGATGATGAAGGAAACATTATTTCTAATGCCAAGGGAAAAAACAAAGGAATTTTGATTAGGCAATATGTCAAAGAACAGGGTTTATCTGTCGACTGGGAAAACTCCTACGCTTACGGCGATTCCCTGTCAGATAGCGGAGTCATGGCTCTGTGCGGCAATCCCGTTAAGGTCAACCCCAAGCCAAGTTTCAGGCGGACGCATACGGGCTGGAAAACGGTGTATTGGACATAATCGTGCATAAAAGAGGGGCTACCGTCATCATCGGCAGCCCTTTTTTCATTACTCATTTTCAGTTTATGGGTGCAGCTTGCAGGTTGGTTTTGGTTAACAACTCCTCATACATTTGGCGGGTGCTTTGAGCGTCCTTGTCGGCGATGACAAGGGTCTTGCCGTCCACTTTTAGTACCACGCAGGCATCGCTTCCGGTGTAGGAATAGCGGGTGTAGTTGCCAAACTCCTCGTTGTGGAAGGAACCTGCAAGGAGCCTCGCACTGCCAAGGCCGCCCACCCTTGTGCCGACAGCGTCCGACTGGCGAAACTCGATAGAGTCAACGGCGTCGTAGGCGACGGTCAAGTCGCTCCAGAAAGTGCTTTTAAGGGTGAAGGAAGTGTCGCCATATTCAATCTGCATGCTGCCTGCGAACATCATCACCAGGACAAAAATCAGGATGGCGGCTATCAAAACGAGAGCAAAAACTTTTTGTTTTTTGGTGACCAAAAGGGATTTGATATTTGCTGTGCCCTCTTTTACCTGCTTTTTATAATAGAGATATGAATAGATACTGGGAATAAGGCCTAAGATGAGTACAGAGGATATCAGCACAAAAAGGGAGATATTGGGTATAAAGACGCTTGCCATCATCAAGAGACCGCCGGCAACCCATACCTTGCCGGCAAAGCGGTGGGTGGCGTTCCAGTTTTGTTCATCCTGCAAGGTCCATTTAATTTTAATACCGATGGTATAGTTCTGTTTTGTTTTGGGCAGGTAGTTGCCCATCACGATGAACAGAAGTCCAAGCAGCATGAGCGTCCATAATTCCACACGCACTTCCTGCCCAAAAGACACAACATAGATGGTAGCGTTTGCAAACAGCGACACGACAGGTAAAATCCAAATAACCAAACGGAATACCTTGCTGCTTTGGTCTTTGTTTTTGGGGTCTTTAGCGGTTATTAAAACGGCCAGCCACTGAAAAGTAAGCAGGATGAGGGGAAGGACAAAAACCGTCACATGGCGGGTGGAGAAGCCATCGGCGCTGCCGTCAAAGCCCCAGTGGGTGGTCATCTGTTCAGGCAGCTTGTTCCAGAAAATAAGCCCTAAAAGGCTGGGCAAGAGAATGAGGATGGAGGATAGGATCAGCGCTCCTCTGTTCTTTTTAATCATGGTCTTTCTCTCCTTTTAAATCAGTTATCCAAAGCATAATTTCTTCCAGTACCGAGGCGTTCAGTTCATAAAAGATAAACTGCCCTTCTCTTGTGTTCCGCACCAAATCGGCTTCTTTTAAGACCGATAGGTGGCGGGAGATGGACGCAGCCGTTACCGGGAAATGACTTCCGATTTCGCCTGCCGACATTCTGCCGGATTTGAGCATATTGAGTATCTCCCGTCTGATGGGATCGGCAAGGGCCTTGAGCGTTTGTTGCAGTCCCACGGTGTCTCCTCCTAATCTTTTAACATTTAACCTAAAGGTTAATTATAGAATACATGAAAGTATTTATCCTGTCAATACTATTTTAGAAATTTTTTTGCGATGATAAAAAGCATACAAAAAAGAAGCCTTGCCACTGCGTCAGGTAATCAAGCCCCTAACAATACGCCCGAAGCGACAAGCGGTACAGCTTCCATAGGTATCGTAACAGAGGAGAGTGGAGGTTGTCAAAGTTAGCTATTTGCGGAACTGTTAATAGCCAATGTAGTATAGGTCAAAGTTTTGGCTTGTCATTATGAATAAAATAAAACCACCGTGGGAGGAACGCACGGCGGTAAAGAGGTGACGGGCAAGAAGGAACGATTTTTTGCCCTAAAGGTGTACGAAGATTTTTTAATAAATCCTTAGGTTGTACATGCGCTGCTTTTCGTAGGCGGCCTGCTTAAAGCCGAAAGTCATGGTAAAGGAGTAGCCATACTCCTTCATGCCGTTCATGCGGTAAATGCGGTAGCGGCGCAGGCGGTAACAATCTTTTTGGGCAAGCAGGGCATAGTCCTGCTGCAAAAGGGTGGCGATGTTGCGGGCAAAGGCGGGATTGCGCACAGGCACGCCTTCCTTGATGTAGTAAAAGCTTAGGGCGATGTGCTCGGGAAAGGCGGTACGAACGACCACGCCTGTCTGTTCTACGAGGATTTGGCCAATATAGTGGCGATCAAGCTTATCGAGGCGGCGGCAAAGCCTCTGATAAATTTCTGTCTGTCTAATAGCGGTAAGAGCCTGCTCATCCGCACGGCGGGCGAGGACAAGGTATAGGGCAATCAACAGCCCTATTGATGTGAATATAATAATGCAGGTAGTAGCCAAAGAATTCACAAGCAATTTTGCCCTTTCATACAATTTATAGTATAATTTAACATATTCAACCACAAGATACAAGCTTTTTTTACATATTTTTAACCCAAAAAAATATAAATTTTTAAGGGCAATAAAAATAAAGCAAAAACGAAATAATATAATAATAATTGTTAATTATTTAGGAATATATTTTATGCAAGTGTAATAAATTATATGCTTAAAGATAGACTGCTTTTGACAATATCAAACGATGCTAACGAAACGTTTGCGAATAAGTTTGGAAAGTTTGTTTGATAAAAAGACGGGAAATGGTGAAAGTATTCTTATATACGTTCATAAAAAGCGGAATATATTGCGCAAATAAAGTGAACAAAGTTGTTTCTAATTTCAGGCGACAAAAAAACCCTGCTCCAATCGGCGCAGGGGGGGTGAATGGTTATGCGGTATCAAGGGAAAGCGATAAAAGCCTTATTTGTGTTTTAGCCAAAAGGCGGAAGGGGACTTATTCTTAGGGGAAAAGACCCTGTTTTACCCTCTACCAATTAGCGAATGGTACGTCCGGACAGGATGTTTTTTTTCAAAAGTCTTGCTGCCTGCTTTTTGTTGGCGGCGCCGGATAGCATGCGCCACCTCCAATTGCGTCCACCGATGGTGGAGGGTGTGTTCATACGGGCGCTGTTGTCCAGCTCCAAAATATCCTGCATGGGGTAGATACACATGTTCGCCCGGCTCATCAGCCCCGCATCCAGCATGGCGTCTGGAATTTGCTTGGCTGTTTCAACCTTGAGCAGTTTTTTCATTAGATTGATTTGTTTTTCACTCTGTTGCTTTAAGAAGCCTACCAAGGTTTCATTGTCATGGGTACCGGTGTATACAACGCAATTTTGCGGAAAGTTTTGCGGGTAAAACTCGCTGGCCGGGTCGCCGTAGAAGCCGAACATCATAATTTTCATGCCGGGGTAGCCGCAGTAGTGCAGGAGGTTATAAACCCTTTGGCTCATCACGCCCAAGTCTTCGGCAACCACCCGCAGATTGGGCAGTTGTTCCTTCACTTGCTTAAACAACTGCCTGCCGGGCGCCGGAATCCATTTGCCTATACGGGCGGTTTTTTCCTTGGCGGGAATGGAGTAGTAGTTGGCAAAGCCGATGAAATGGTCAATGCGGATAATGTCGTACAACTCACCCATGCCTTTTAAGCGCTCAATCCACCAGGCAAAGTTGGTTTTTTGCATGTTGCGCCAGTTGTATAGAGGGTTACCCCAGCGTTGTCCGTCGGTAGAAAAGGCGTCTGGCGGGCAACCTGATACCCGGGTGGGTTTTAAGTTTTTATTCAGTTGGAACATTTCAGGGGCACACCACACATCGGCTGAGTCTTCGGCGCAGTAGATAGGCATATCGCCAAAGATATCAATGCCTTTGCCGTTAGCGTAGGTTTTGAGGCTAAACCATTGGCGATAAAAAAGATACTGGATAAAGATATAGTAATTAACTTCATCTTCAAGCAACTCCTGATAGTGTTTCATGGCCGCTTCTTCCCTGTGGCGGATGGCCTGATCGGGCCACTCCATCCAGGAAATTAAGCCGAAATGTTGCTTAATGGCGCTAAAGAGGGCATAGTCTTCCACCCATGTCTGTTCCTTTCGGAAGGCGGCAATTTCATTTTTCAGGCGCTTGCCGCTGTAAGCATAGACTTTGCGCAAAAGGGCATCCTTTTGGGGAACAACAACGCCGTAATCCACCATTTCAGGATCACTTACCTCACCCAACCATTTAAAATCGGGCGGTGTTAAACCGTCTTTTTCAAGTAGCTCAAAATCAATCAGCAAAGGGTTGCCCGCAAAGGAAGATACGCTCTGATAAGGCGAATCGCCAAAGCCGGTGGGGGAGACGGGCAGTACCTGCCAGACTGACATGCCGCTTTCAACCAGAAAATCGACAAATTCATAGGCATCCTTGCCTAGGGTTCCGATGCCGCCTTTGGAAGGCAGGCTGGTAATGTGAAGTAAAATACCGCTTTGGCGCATATAATAACCTTTCTGTTGAGTAGTTATCGCAAAACACAGGGGGAAGGTGGTATGGTGAGCCGGGCGCCATCCAAAATAAGCGCTCTGTTACCGGCATTGTTCAAGCAATATAACCCGCCTAAGGAACGAATGTCAAGGGTAAAAACTGATTGGGCATATCAAATATTTTGGATTTTGGAGATTAAAAGCATTTTCAATGTTCTGTTACCCTTTGTAGGGCAACAGAACGCTTTTTTATGCGTGTTAGATTATACGAGCCGTTACATGACTTGTCAAACAAGAAAGCGAGTGTTAAGCGGTAATATATTATATATGAACCTCAGGATAAAACAATCTCAAATGCAGTAACTTTCCGGTGATTTATGATTTAAGGACCGTGTCACAAATGTTTGACTTCCTTACAAACTTTACATAAAACCAACAAATAATAACTTGACAACGTATGCACGGACAATTATACTATTATACGATTATGGTAAGGTTCCGGACAAATAGGGAATCTTTCCTCAATAAAATTTCATGGGATGCAACCAGGAAACTGGTTACATAATAAATACGGAGGAAATAATATGAAAAAACTATTATCCATTGCATTAGCTCTGATGCTGGCGCTGGGCTTAATCCCCGCACTGGCAGAGGAAGTCACTCTGGTTGTCTGGGAGGCAGACGGCGTAGAAGGCGATTTCATTAAGCAGGCCGCCGAAAAGTACACTGAACTCAACCCCAACGTCAAGTTTACATTTGAAGGCGTGTCCCATACGGACGCAGTGCAGAAGCTGGAACTTGACGGCCCCACCGGCCTGGGCGCTGACGTGTTCGCTGCCCCCCATGACAAATTGGGTCAAATCGTCGTAGGCCAGTTGGCGCTGCCCCTCAGTGATAGCGCTACCGAAACCCTGAAAAATACCTTCATGCCCGCTGCTCAGGCCGGCGTTACCTATGATGGCGTAGCTTATGGCTATCCCACCGCTATTGAAACCTATGCCCTGTTCTACAACAAGGATCTGATCGCCGAAGCGCCCAAAACCTGGGAAGAAGTTGTTGAATTTGCGAACACCTATAACGATGTAGCTAACAACAAGTTCGCGATGGTATGGGAGGTGTCCGCTCCCTACTATAACTACATCTTCATGTCTGCCTATGGCGCCGACCTGTTTGGCCCCGAAGGCACCGATCAAGACCAACATGATATCAACTCCGAAGCCGCTGTTAAGGGCCTCGGCTACTTCCAGTCCCTGAGGGACAAAATGCTGCCCGTCAAGGCGGAAGACCTCACCGGCTCCTTCTGCGGCGGCGCTTTCACCGAAACCAAGACTGCTGCCATGTACATCACCGGCCCCTGGAGCATCGACGGAGCCGTCAAGGCCGGCATCAACCTGGGCATTGCCCCCATCCCCATGCTGCCTGAAACCGAGAATCCCCCGGCATCTTTCTCCGGCATCCGCGCGATGTTTGTATCCGCTTTTTCAGAGCATCCTGAAGAGGCCAAAGCCTTTGCGGAGTTCCTGCTGACACCGGAAATGCAAAAGCTGCGCTCCGATGTAACCAGCACCATTAGCCCCAACACCGGCGTTACCAGCGATAACCCCTATTTCGCCGGCATTATGGAGCAGGCTGGCTTTGCCAAACCCATGCCCTCCATCCCCGCCATGGACGGCTACTGGTCCAGCATGGGCCCGGCTTTCAACAACATCTGGAACGGCAACGACGTCAAGACCGAACTGGACGCCGCAGCCCAGGTAGTGGAAGCCATCGGCAAGTAAATTTCCTGTCCTCAAGGGGCTGCCCGGAAGGCAGCCCCTTTCCCTTTATGATAAATCGTTCCTTCCATTTTATGGAAATGTCTTGCCTCATCAACCTTGCCTTGCTCCCAATGGATGCCAACGCAAGTTGTGGCAAAGAGGCAGAACAGTAGGATTTTGGCGGCGTTGCTGCCAAAGAAATACAATACATGGAGAGTGGAACCATGGCCAAAACCAAGTACCGTGTGCCCCCTTTAAAAAACAAAGCTCCCGTATGGGCCTCTACTGTTTTTATGGGAATGGGCCAGCTTCTGTTTCAAAAGCAGTATGTAAAAGGCGCTTTTTATGCCCTGATTGAATTACTGGTTCTGATTAATAGCAAATATTTTATTAAAGGCATAGTGGGTCTGGTTACCTTAGGAGAACCCAGGCCTGATTTACCCATCCGCCAGCGACCAAATTCCATCTTCATGATGGTGGAAGGCATTATTTTCCTTATCTTGCTGGCGATTTTTATCATCTTATATATCACTAACATTCGGGATGCTGCTAAGCTGCAACGGGACTATGAGCGCACGGGAGTCTATCCGAGCACAAGAGCGTTTATGTCTTCCTTAGCGGACACCTCCTTTGCGGTGATTGGCTTGTCCCCTGCGATGTTGATGATTTTGTTTTTTGTGGTACTGCCGCTCATTTTTTCGGCTATGCTGGCGTTTACCAATTATTCTTCTCCCCACCACATCCCGCCTGCCAATACGGTGGACTGGGTGGGTATGGACAACTTTAAAACCCTGGCAGGGCGTTCCCTGTGGGCAGGGGCCTTTGGCCGTACCGCTCTATGGACGCTGACTTGGGCAACCTTGTCTACCACCACCTGTTATGTGGGAGGCTTGTTGATTGCCTTAGCGCTAATTAATAAAAATATCAAATTTCCCAATGTATTCCGAATTATTTTCATCCTGCCGTATGCCGTACCTGCCATGCTGTCGCTGATGGTGTGGCGCAACTTACTAAACGGTCAGTTTGGTCCCATCAACCGAATGCTCATTGAATGGGGGTGGATTTCCCAACCCATCCATTGGCTGTCGGATTTTACCTTGGCCCGCATCAGTGTAATAGTAGTTAACCTGTGGCTTGGTTTCCCTTATTTTATGATGCTGATTACCGGGGTCATGACTTCCGTACCGGCCGACTTATACGAAGCCAGCGAGATTGACGGCGCCAACAAAAGGGTACAATTCTTCAAAATTACTCTGCCTATGGTGCTTTATCAAACGGTTCCTTTGTTTATTATGAGCTTTTCGTTCAACTTGAATAACTTTGGCGCTGTGTATTTTCTTACCGGCGGCGGCCCGACCGACCTTGCCACCACTCAGTCCGGCGCAGGAGCTACCGACATTCTCATGAGCTGGATGTACAAGCTAACCCTGGACCTTCGCCAGTACAACATGGCGGCTGTGCTGTCTATCTTAGTATTTCTGGTCATTGCGCCGTTTTCTATTTACAACTTCTCCCGTACCAAGGCCTTTAAGGAGGGTGAACTATGAGCGCAATCACAGCAAAGAAAAGGCGTCCCTTTTCTATTGGCCGGATGCTGACTTACCTGCTCTTGTACAGCATTCTCCTGTCGGTATCCATTCTTGTTCTTTACCCGCTGCTCTTTACCCTGTCGTCCGCTTTTTCCTTGGGTGATTCTTTGGCCGGGCTTACGGTCTATCCTTTTCAGCAACCCATGGGGTTAAGGCAGTTTGAGCGGCTTTTCAATGAAACCAACTATGCTAAATGGTTCATGAATACCTTAAAAATCGCCACGATAAACTCTGCCCTTTCCGTGGTTGTAACCACTGTTACCGCCTATGTTTTTTCCCGCTTCAAGTTTGGCGCCAAGAAACCCTTGATGATGTCCCTGCTGATTTTACAGATGTTCCCTTCCTTTGCCGGAATGATTGCGCTGTATATTTTGGTGTGGCGCATGGGCCTCTTGGATAGCCATTTAGGGTTGATTTTAATCTATGCGGCCGGCAATATTCCATATAACACTTGGCTGATTAAGGGGTACCTGGATACCATTCCCCGTAGCCTTGACGAGGCGGCCCGGGTGGACGGCGCAGGCTATTTTACCAGTTTTTGGAAAATTATTCTGCCCATTGCCAAACCAATGGTGGTTTTCTTGGCCGTTACCAGCTTTACCGGCCCCTGGATGGATTTTATCCTTCCCCGGTTGCTGTTAAAATCCGATGCCAACAAAACGCTTGCTGTTGGTTTATATGAGCTGATCAACGGCCGTGAAAACAACAACTTTACAATGTTTGCGGCTGGTGCGGTGCTGGTTGCAGTACCCTTTATTATCATTTTTGCCTTTAACCAAAAGTACCTCACGCAGGTACTGGCGTCGGGCGCAGTTAAGGAGTAATATGAGAAAAGTATTTCAACGTCTGACAGGCCTTTTTCTGGCCTGTTTTTTCCTGTTTTCAATGGGTCATGCCGAAATGAAAACCGATTCCCAAAAAGTAGAGGGAATCATTTACCAAGTATTCGTCAGGGCATTTGCGGACAGCGACGGAGACGGCGTTGGCGATTTGCAGGGAGTCATCCAAAAGTTGGACTATATCGAAAGCCTGGGCGCAAAAGCCATCTGGCTGATGCCTATTCACCCTTCACCTTCTTACCATGGTTATGATGTTACGGACTACCGGGATGTTAATCCGGAATATGGCAGCCTTGCGGATTTTTCGCAGTTGCTTGAAGCGGCTCACGCCCGGGGCATTGGGGTACTTATCGATATTCCCTTTAACCATACCTCTGTCAAGCACCCCTGGTTTATTGCTAGCCAACAAGCGGATAGCCCCTATCGCAGCTGGTACCACTGGGTGGAAGAAGGGCAGACACAGCTGGATTTGAACATTTCTGTATGGAATCAAAAACCTTGGAAGAAATATGGAAATGCTTATTACTATGCTATTTTCTGGGATGGAATGCCTGACTTAAACTTTAATAACCCTGCCGTTCGGGAAGAAGTGCTTTCCATTGCCAAATTTTGGCTTTCTTTGGGAGTAGATGGTTTCCGCCTGGATGCTACCAGCCATATCTATGGAGAGGGAGAAACCCAACGCCTGCAGGACACTGAAGCATCGGCGGATTTCTGGGTATGGCTGTCTGAGCAAATCCGCCAGGAATATCCAAATGCCTACTTGCTTGGAGAAGCCTGGGAGCCCTTATCAAAGCGTGCGGAGCTCATTCGGGGCTTAGACAGCGTTGTTAACTTTGATGTGGGAGACAGGCTGCTGCCGATGCTTAAATCCGGCGGCTCCGGGGCTGCCTTTGTTACGATGCTGGAAGCGGTGTATGAGGCTTACGAAGCAAGTAATCCAGACTATATTGATGCGCCTTTCCTGTCCAATCACGACCAAAACCGGGTGGCAGCCTCCCTTGTGTTAAAACAAGACAAAATGGCGCTGGCAGCCAGGATTTTGCTGACTTTGCCGGGCAATCCCATCATCTACTATGGTGAAGAAATCGGCATGGTGGGCGCCAAGCCCGATGAGGAGCTGCGCACGCCTATGCTGTGGGGTGGGGATGACCCCCTTGAAACCCGTTGGCGTGAATCCCGCTATAATAAAAAGACGATACCGGTGACACAGCAGCTTAAAGACAACCAGTCTTTATTGTCTGTTTATCTTGAAATGACAGCTCTTCGGAATGGGCAACCTGCGCTTTTTTCCGGTGGTTTTGAAAAGTACGACAGTGAAAACTCCATTCCCTTAGCTTTTTGGCGCAACCATGGGAAGGAACAGATGCTGGTATTGCACAACCCTTCTGCCAATTCCCAGCAAATCGCTGTACCGGAAGGTTTGCATCCGATTTTTGCTACGGTGGGCGCAGAAAATAGCGATGGAACCGCTACCCTGCCCGGACTGGGCACCTTAATATTATCTAACCAAAGGGAAAATACTCCATGAACCTTGCTGCCTTACATCATGTTAACTGGCTGGAATACCGGGAGGCGCTGCCGGACGGGCGGCTTAGAATCCGCCTGAGAGCCGCCAAGGGAGACTTAAAAGAGGTCACGTTGCTGTATGTTGGTATATATAGCAAGGAGCGGTATTTTAATCAGTTCAATCGCCAGCCCATGTTCCTCAGAGCGCAGGACCAGGTGCACGATTGGTTTGAAGCCGATTACCTGCCCGACGATCCCCGCACCTGTTATTTGTTTGAGATAAAAGATCAGGATAAAACCCTGTATTTTGACCAGGAAGGTATTAAAATCCAGACGAATTTCGATTCAGGGTATCTTGGCATTAATCCCTTTCCTTACGCCTACATCTGGCAAACAGAAACCACACCTGCGTGGGCACGGGGCGGCATTGGCTATCAGGTGTTCCCGGACAGGTTTCGCCGAGGGGGGGAGTCGGTTCCAGGGCTTGAGCCTTGGGCGGGGGGCAAGGTCAACAATGCTGTACGTTATGGAGGCGATTTAAAAGGAATCACTGCTGCGGTACCATATTTAGCGCAGCTGGGAGTGGATATTTTATACCTAACGCCCATTTTTCTGTCAGACACCGCACACCGCTATAATGTGTACGATTATTATCAGATTGACCCGCTGTTAGGCAGCCTTGAAGATTTAAAAGCATTGGCCGATGCTCTGCACGCCCGGGGCATGCGCCTGATACTGGACGGAGTGTTTAACCATTCCGGCACCCTGTTCCCCCCGTTTGTGGATGCCCAAAAACGAGGCGCGGACAGCCCCTATGCCCAGTGGTTTTGTTTTGATAATAGCCAAATAGGCTACCAAACCTTTGCTTTTGCCAAGTACATGCCCAAACTGAACCTGCAAAACGAGGAGGCGGCTCAATATTTCTTGAAAGTGGGACGCTACTGGATTCGGGAAGCAGGCATTGATGGCTGGCGGCTGGATGTGTCCCCCGAGGTATGGCCGGATTTCTGGCGCCGTTTCCGCAAAGCCATAAAAGAAGAAAAAGCTGACGCCATATTAATTGCCGAGTGCTGGGACATCAGTCGGGAATGGGTCAGCGTGGGTGATATGTTTGACGGCACCATGCATTATATTCTATCCCGGGCTATCTGGAAGTTTTTTGCCACGCGAGAGATAAACCTTCAACAGTTTGACTGGGCGGTGAACCATGCCCAGATGCTGTATTCTTCCGGAGTCAATCAAGCTCAATGGGTTTTTCTGTCCAGCCACGACACCCCCCGTTTCCTGACCCGTTCTGGAGGCGATTTGACCCGTTTGCGCATGGCCGCCTTTTTCCAGTTAACCTCTCCTGGCGTACCGGTCATCTATTACGGTGACGAGCTTGGTATGGAAGGCGAACAGGACCCGGACTGCCGCCGTCCTATGCGTTGGGACTGGGTGGATAAAAATAATAGTACCTTGGCGTATTACCGCCAGCTTACCGGCATCAGAAAACAGCTAAAGGCCCTTCAAACGGGAGATTTTTACACAGTAGAAACGGGAGAGGATGGTTTGTATGCCTACCTAAGAGACGGGGAGCAGCCGGTATTGTGCATTCTATGCACCGACAATGCTACCTGTGAGCGCAGCTTAACTTTGCCGCCCGCTTTTGCGAATGCAAAAAAGCTTTATGATTGGATAAGTCAAAGCGCCATCCCCCAAGCGAAGGGGAAAGTATCGCTAAAAATTGCCCCTGGCTTGACTTACATCATCACGGAAAATAAATACGGCTAATATGGTTATGCCCAATATCTGATGCTTGTGGATGCTGCGAAAAAACCGTGAAGCAATCCGCGGGACAAGATTGTTTCTACTTCCTTTTTTCACTACGGGATTTGGCAGGTGAAAATATACCTGCATCTGTATTACCCAGACGCTATCCAAATAGACTGGCATGCTCCGTCTGAATTTATGGGCGGAAAACCGGCTGTTAGGTAGAAAAAAGGTACGGAGGATGACAATACTTTTTTGGTTTATGTTTTTCTGCTTTGGGAGTGGATATTTTGAAAAATGATTTTTTGGAGAATATCCAATGGGCTTTACTTTTTTAAAACGGATTGGTACAATATCACTGCGATGACGGAAACAAGTACCCATTGCTTGTGGCCTTAAAGAGAGCGCTCGGGTGGTGCGAGGGCGCAGGCAGGCAATTGGGGAATACAATTCCCGAGCGGGACTTTTGTCGGGGCGCGCCCCTTAAAGCGCAAAGCCTATTGGCTTGTGAGGGGCGCTTTGGCGCCTGAACAGAGGTGGTACCGCGATTTTACGCCCTCTGCCCTTTGGGGCAGGGGGTTTGATTATTGGAGGAAAAAACGAATGAAGATTTATGAAGAACTGATAGCACGTGGCCTTATCGCCCAGGTGACGGATGAAGAACCCATCCGCAACCTTGTCAATTCCGGAGGCGCACGCTTTTATATTGGCTTTGACCCAACGGCAGACAGCTTGCATGTGGGTCACTTTATGGCACTGTGCCTGATGAAGCGCCTGCAGCTTGCCGGCAATAAGCCCATTGTGCTTTTGGGTGGTGGCACGGGCATGATTGGTGATCCTTCGGGCCGTACCGACATGCGTACCATGATGACCAAGGAAGAAATTGACCACAACATTTCCTGCTTTATCAAGCAAATGGAGCGTTTCATCGACTTTGGTGATGATAAGGCCATCGCTGTCAACAACGGTGATTGGTTGTTGGATCTCAACTATATACAGCTGCTTCGGGAGGTGGGAGCGCATTTTTCTGTCAACACCATGTTGCGGGCAACCTGCTATAAGCAGCGTTTGGACAGGGGGCTTTCTTTCCTCGAATTTAATTACATGATCATGCAGGCTTACGACTTTTTCTACTTGCACGAACATTATGGCTGCAACATGCAGTTTGGAGGGGACGACCAATGGAGCAATATGTTAGCCGGTACCGATCTTATTCGCAAAAAGACGGGGGAGGACGCCTATGCCATGACCATCACCCTTTTGCTCAACTCCCACGGCGAAAAGATGGGAAAGACCGGCAAGGGCGCTGTGTGGCTGGATCCTGAAAAGACCTCGCCCTATGACTTCTACCAGTACTGGCGCAATGTGGATGATGGCGACGTGATGAAATGCCTGAAAATGCTTACTTTTATTCCCTTAGACGAACTAAATAAAATTGAAAAGTGGGAAGATAGCCGCATCAACGAAAAGAAGATGCTTTTAGCAAGGGAACTGACTACGCTTGTGCACGGCAAAGAAGAGGCCGACATGGCCGAACAGGCTGCCTTGGCGCTCTTTTCCGGTGTGGGCGACGATGCCAACATGCCCACCAGCTCTATTGATATTGAACAGCTTGAAGACGGCGCTATCACCGTGATTGACCTTCTGGTGCTGTCCGGCCTATGCAAATCTAAAGGCGAAGCCCGCAGGCTCATTGAGCAGGGTGGCGCCATGGTGGACGGCGAAAAAGTAGAGGCGCTGTTCCAAACGGTATCGGAAGAAGATTTGCGCAAAGGCGTAGTGCTCAAAAAGGGCAAGAAAGCTTTTCATAAGGTAATCATTGACTAAACAAAAACCGCCGCCGGAAAAACCAGCGGCGGTTTTTGTTGCTCTAATACTGTCTTTGCCACAAGGGTTCCAAGGCAGTGTGCGACAAGGCGGCAATTGCGCAGGTTATGATGGTTTCGGGCAGTATATAGCTGCCGTTATATGCCAGTGACCACAGGGCGCTAGTCCAACCCAGCTCGTTTGGCCATAGGGCTTCCCAGACCATGTAGCCTGAAAGAAAGTGGCAAAGGTAGCGCAGCGAAAAGGAAAGAACAATGCCTGCGATAATAGCGGTTAGCTGCTTTTGAAAGGCGTGTCGAAAAAATCCGCTAAGGCCGATAACGCTAAAGGCAATCAGGTAATCCAACACCACGATTACTATTACTTGAAAAGCGTTTTGAGCGTACTGGACGTTAGAAAATCCCAGCACCATTTGTAAAAGGCCGTGTACAAAAGCGGAAAACAGCCCCCACTTTGTACCCCAGCGCCAGGTGATGAGAACTAAGGGCAGGGTAGAGGCAATGGTAATGGAGCCGCCAAGCGGCCAGGGACCTTGAAAAGACAGTTCGGACAGGACATTGGCAATGGCCAGCATTACGGCCGTTTCAACGAGGCGGCGGATCGATGGGTGGTAGGCGCTTTGATTCATGGACATAGATTCTCCTTTCTGTTGGGAAAGGCGCAAAAGAAAAAGCTCTGCGGAAAGCAGAGCGGATGGGCTTTTGTCGCTTTCCTACGCCGGCATTATCCGGATCAGGTTCAAGGGTTTTGACGCTATTCGTCAATCTCAGCCGGCCAAAGCCAGCACCCCTGTCGGTCGCCCGACAAAATAAGTATAAAACACTTTTATTCTTTGGTCAAGCCTTTACCCTGCCTCAGGAGTTATGGTAAGATAATGCACATGAAGAAATTTGTTTCCAAGACCGACGTGGTTATTATCGCCCTTTGCCTTATCAGCGCTTTGGGTATTTTTTTCTACGCTAAATCACTCATGCCCAAGGCTTCAGAAATGGGAAATACGCATCTTGCGGATTCACCAACATTGAAGGCTTCTGAAACGGGCTATGTGCGCATTCAGGTGGATAATCGACTTTATCGTATGCTGCCTTTAAGTGGGGAAGGCGCCTTCCCTATCGCTCAAGGCAAAGGCAAGATTAACGTGGTGGAAATTAAGGATGGAGCCGTGCGCATGCTTTCTTCCACCTGTAAGAACCAAAACTGCGTACATCAAGGCAAGGTAACCCTTGAAAATCGGGATACTCGTCCACTGTTTAACGCCATCGTGTGTTTGCCCAACCAAGTGTTGGTGGAGCTTTTAGCGCCCGATGAGGTGCGCGCGGGGGAAATGCCGTGAAAAAGACCAAACGAATAACGCTTGCCGCCATGCTCCTCTCGGTGATGATGATTCTTGGTTACATTGAAAGCCTGTTTCCCGTTATTGTGGGTGTACCCGGTATAAAAATCGGCCTATCCAACAGTGTTTTAATGCTAAGCCTTTATTGGTTAGGCATTCCCTTTTCGTTTATGCTGATGCTTGGCAAGGTGGTTTTAACGGCCTTTACCTTCGGCAGCCTGCAATCCATGCAATATGCCTTGGCCGGAGGTCTACTATCCTTGTTGGTTATGATGGCGACCATGAAGTTATTGCCCTCGGCCACCACCATTGGGGTTGGGGTCTTGGGAGCAGTGTTTCACAACATTGGGCAGATGACGGTTGCCATACTGCAACTGCAAACAGGCGTTCTTGTTTATTACCTTGCCATCCTCATGGTGGTAGGCATCCTGACCGGTACCCTGACCGGCTATATCGCGCGGGGGTTGATTGATAGGTTGCCCAAACGCTTGTTTGTTTGACAATGAAATCGGAATAAAAAAAGCACGCTTCTATAAAAGAAAGGGTGCGGTTTTTTGATGTATTCGTTACAACATGCCCACCAACATCAAAATAAAAGCGAAGAAGTTGGTGATGCTGTGAGCGAGGATGGTTGCTGCGAGTTCCCGGTTGTTTTTTATATAGATATAAGCAAAAGCGATGGAGAGGGGGAGGTAGTATAGTATGGACGCCCAATTGTTGATGTTGGACAAATCCACATGCATTGCGGCAAAAACCATGATAGAAAGGACGGTCATCCCTATTGATACAGGGCGGTTTTTACTGTCGACCCAGCCCAAGAAAGCTTCCCTAAAAACGGCTTCTTCTATCACCGGCGCAAAGACCGCCATCATCAGCAAGGAAAGGGAAAAGGGTATCGTAGCTTGAACCTCCTTGATGTTTTCCGTGTTTTGAGGCAGGATATTGATATCAAACACGGCGCTCATCAAATAGGTAACCAACAACACGCCGCCGTAACCAAGAAGCATAGGTAAAATGACTCTTTTTATCCAAAATGTGGCCTTTTTAAGCTCAGCCTTTATGGCGGCAAAACTTTCAACAATCCGTTGTCGATACACAAAACCTATTACAATGGCCAAAACCAAGTACACATAAAAAGACGCCCATTCAGGGCTGACTTGATGTGCTGAAACCAAATAATCCCAAAGACCGTGGTTGATTGCAAAAAATAGGATAATGGAAACTAAACCTTTCAATTTCATATGCCGATCTCCTTTGTTTTTATAGCGTCCCCTACAATCATTCGTACCGGTTATGCTTGGTAATCCAATCTTTGATAAAAGGAGCAAGCAGTTGTTTATTTACCAAGGCATAGCCTTTATTGTTGGGGTGCAGGCCGTCCAAGGTCATTTGCTTTAAGTCATAGCCTTGAATATTGCTTAGGTCAAGCACCGGGCAGTTATTGGTTTTGGCGATTGTGCGAATAGCATCGGAATAATCTTGAAGCCTTAAGCCCAAAGTGTTGGGCTTATCTTGGTCATCGCAGGGTAAGGGCGTAAAAAAGAGCAAAGTTCCCTTGGGGTTTTCTTTTTGCATTTTTTGCGCAAGGAAGTTCAGGCTGCCATAAACGGTTTGAATATCGGTGTTAGCTGGGGTAAAGTCGCCAAGAGGGCTTGCGGCATAAAAATCGTTCACCCCGCCCGCAACGCAGACGAGCTGATAGGGGCTAAAAATTAGAGTCGCCGCCACCGCCGGAATGGAGGGGGTGGGAGAATGCGGATTATTTCTTAGGCAGGAGCCGCTGACTCCCTCATTTTGCACAAAATCAAAGCCCGCTTCCCTGATATACGAGGGGTAAGCCTTTTGTATTTCTTCTGGGCCGGACAGGGTTACCTGCCCATCGTACCAGACGATGCTGTCGCCCAGCATCAGGCACCTAAGCGTCTTTTCCATAGCGGCGCTTGGGGAACAGGGAGCGGTTGGTCGTCCGGCGGGCAAGCGCCGTACCGAAACTTTGCAAAATAAAAGTAATAATGAGCAACACAACCACGCATACGTTAACAATATCTTGGTTATATTGGTTTTGCCCGTAGTTGATGGCAAAGGAACCGATGCCGCCGGCGCCGACGGCGCCCGCCATGGTGGTAAGGCCAATGAGGCTAATGGCCGTAACAGTGGTTACACGAATGAGTTCCGGCACGGCTTCATGCAGGTAAACCCTAAAAATAATGCCCCACGTACCCGAGCCCATGGCACGTGCGGCTTCAATCTTGCCGGGAGCCACGCTGGAAAGGGCGACTTCCACCTGACGGGTATAAAAAGGCACCGTGCCGAATACCAGCGGGATAATGGCGCCTTTGACGCCGATAGCGGTGCGCATCAGGGCACGGGTGAAGGGAATCAAAAAAATCAGCAAAATCACAAAGGGGATGGACCTGAAAATATTGATGAGCAGGTTGGTTACCTGATAGACCGGCCTGTTTTTGCTGATGCCATCCTTCTTGGTAACGACCAGCAGGATCCCAAAGAAAAGACCGATCACAAAGGCGATGGAGCCGGCCTTCCAAAACATTTCAAAGGTGGCTTGTAAGCTTTGGATAAACTTATCTCGGTACAGATATAGGTTAGGCGTCCACTGTTTCATCAATGCGTCCATCTTTGAGCACCTCCACTTTGATGTTGTAGTCGTTAAAGTATTGTAATCCTTTTTGAATGTTTTGCGGGCTGCCCGAAAGTACGCCAATGATGCCGCCGAGGGGGCTGTCGTGCAAGTATTCCACGTTGGCAAGGATGATGTTCAGGTTAATATCGGCCTTTTTGACAACACTTGTTAAGAGGTGTTCACCTACTGTATCCCTTTGGAATTGTAATTTAACCAGCACTTCGCCCTTCTTTACCTGAACTAATTCACTACCCTCTGAAAGTAGTTTATCAATTTTTCCAAGGGGGGAGGCGGAAGAAATGAATTTTTTGGTAATGTCTGCTTTGGGCGAAGCGAAAATGGAGTAAACGTCGCCTTCTTCCACTACTCGTCCGTCTTCCATGACGGCCACCCTATCGGCAATGGCCTTGATGACGGCCATTTCATGAGTAATAATCACAATGGTAATGCCCAATTTGCGGTTTAGCGTCTTAAGCAGACGCAAAATAGACTCGGTCGCGTCGGGATCCAAGGCGCTGGTCGCTTCGTCCGACAGGAGGATTTTGGGGTTTGCGGCCAAAGCGCGGGCAATGGCTACCCTTTGTTTTTGGCCGCCGGAAAGCTGGTCGGGGAATACGTCGATTTTGTCGCTTAATCCAACCAGCTGTAAGAGTTCTTTAACCCTTTTGTCAATTTCGCTTTTGCTGCGTCCGGCGAATTTTAGCGAGTAGGCAACGTTGTCATACACGGTTGACCTGTCCAATAGGTTAAACTGCTGAAAAATCATACCCATTTGACGGCGCAGGTTGCACTGCTCCTTGGTGGTCATTTTGCTGCCGTTTTGGAAAGGCACGCCGTTTTCAAAGGTGATGGGCGCTCCGCTGTTAATCACTACCATGCCCGAATCGGGCGTTTCAAGCAAGTTGAGGCACCTCACCAAGGTGGATTTGCCCGCTCCTGAGTAACCGATCACTCCGTAGATAGAACCTTGCTCTATATGCAGGGATACATCCTGTAGGGCTTCGACGTTGCCGCTGTTGAGGACAAAGGTTTTGTTCAGGTTGGAAATCTTAATCATGGTGGAGGTGCCTCGCTTTATATGGAATGGTTGAAGGGGTTATTTTGCGCCGGCGGCTTCCTTGATGGCGTCAATGGACTCAAAGTTCTTAGAATACAGGGTCAGCGGAGCAATCAGGGTATCGCCAATGGCTACAATGTCATAGCCGAATTTTTCGCATTCTCCGTTGAGATAATTTTTGTGCTGAAAGGCGTTCAAGTCAATCTCGCCTGCGTTCAGCGCGTCGTTGGGAAGGGTATAGCCGCCTTCAAATTCGACCAATTTAATATAAATGTTTGCGTTTTGTTCGTCAAGCAGTTTTTGTACGGCATACCAGTAATCATTTTGGGAGCCGCAGACACCTACGGAAACGGTGGTTTTGCCTTCGGGATTGGAGCGATAGGCGGTAATTTCATCCACTTCTTCTTGGGTTAGTGTTAGGTTGCTATCGTATTCAAAGGCGGGAAAAAAAGATTCCTCGTAGCGAATAAGCATATATTCTGCGACCAACTGAGTTTGATAAACCTCCACAATCTTTTGAAAGATTTCGTTGTCCTTATCGGCGGTACGGGAGGCAATGATGTTGATGTAGGGATTGTCCCCGCCCTCGGACTGCTTTTCAATGATTAGACCATCACGGGAAGGGACAAGTCCGGCGCTGGTCGCGTAGGTGCCATTGATGGCGGCGCCGGCAAAGTCTTCAAGCACCGAAGGGAGGGTGTTGGCGGCTAAGGGGACAATCTCGATATTGTACAGGTATTCAGTAATGTCGGCGAGTTCGGGCGCATAGCCGGCTTCGGGATTTACCTTGATAAAACCGGCGGTTTCGAGCAACTTAATCCCCCGGGGGAGATTGCGGGCGTCATCGGGAATGCCAATTTGCAGGGTATCCGCATAGACGGACGTTAGCGACAGGGCGATAAGGGCGGCCAAGATAAGTGAAAGGGCCTTTTTGGTGAAATTTTTCATGGTGTTCTCCTTTTTTATTAATCATTATTTTTGTTTATCATTTCAGCTTTTTAAGGGGAAGGGCACATTCGATCCTTTACCCCGATGGGCGCTCTTTTGAACATGGCTTTTTTCCTTTCAAAAAAAGAAGGACAGCCTGTGCTGTCCTAACGGAAGGAGGTTGGTGGGTTTATCCGCCCATACAGACACACGGCAAAAAATCGGTCATGCACATCCGCATGCCGCGCATCATCATCATCATCATCATGACGGAACGATTGACCATGGGTCTACCTCCTTGGCTAAGATTAGAGTCATGCTATCATGGGATAAAATAACGTGTCAAGTAGAAAATTGTATAAATCCTGTTTTTGAAAAGAAACGGGGCTACTTGTCCCAGCGGCTGAGCAGGTCCACCACCTCTTTTTCAAAACGTTCCCGCTTGGAGCGTTTCCAGCCTTGGGCGGCAGATAGCAGTTTTTCCAAGGTGCTCGCGGCCGATTGAATATATCTTTGTTTTTTGACCGCTTTCTTTTTGATTTTTTTGGCAGGTTCTCTTGAACCCTGTAGAACCATTTGGTCAACAGCCAAATCCCACGCATCACCCGAATAGGGGACGGAAGTGGCGAGGCCCTTTTCTTTTAGCAAATTTTCAAAGGCCAGGGCGGAATCTTCATCGCCGTGGGTAATAAAGTACCTTGTGGGCGGCGGATTAAAGGCCAGCGCCCAGGTTTCAAGCCCGTTTTGATCGGCATGGCCGCTCATGGCTTTCAGGGTGCGGATTTCCGCCCGCACGACAATGTCTTCGTTAAACAGGCGCACTTCTTTTTCCCCATCGGCCAGCCTGCGCCCCAAGGTGCCGACGCTTTGGTAGCCTACAAACAACACCGTGCATTCCGGGCGGAAGAGGTTGTGCTTTAAGTGGTGGCGGATACGCCCGGCTTCGCACATACCGCTTGCCGAAATAATGACTGCAGGCTCTCTCACCTGGTTAATCAGCTTGGATTCTTCCGGCGTCAGGGTGAGCGTCAGCCCTTCAAACTGCAGGGGATTCACGCCGCTTTGAATCAGAGCGTTCATCTCATCATCAAAGAAAGGAGCGCCCGTTTCATTGAAAATTTCGGTGGCTCTGATAGCAAGGGGGCTATCCAAATACACCTTGAAGCCGTCATGGCCATGGATCAATTCTTTTTCTTTAATTTCCCTGAAAAAGTACAGCAATTCCTGCGTACGCCCCACTGCGAAGGAGGGAATCACCACATGTCCGCCCCTGTCAAAGGTGGTCTGCAGGCAATCGGCTAAGTCGCTGAGATAATCGGGGCGTGGTCCGTGCAGCCTGTCGCCGTAGGTGGATTCCATCACCACATAGTCGCCCCGGTCAATGTAGCGGGGGTCTTTGATGATGGGTTGGTTAAGGTTACCGATATCGCCGGAAAAAATGAGGCGCTTAGTGGTTCCCTCCTCCGTTAATTTAAGCATGATGGAGGCTGAGCCGAACAGGTGACCGGCGTCCACCATTTTTAGAGCAATGTCCGGAAAAATTTCAATATACTGTTCGTAGCTTGCGGGGCGCATCAGAGTACAAAGCCCTGCGGCGTCCTCTTGGGTGTAGAGGGGCTCCAAGGGTTCCAAACCTGACCGGAGTCGCTTGCGGTTTTGCCACTCGGTTTCCATTTCCTGAATGTAGGCGGAATCCCGCAGCATAATTTCGCTTAGCTCAATGGTGGCAGGCGTTGCGTAAACCGTGCCCCGAAAGCCGTTTTTATAAAGCAAGGGCAACAGCCCCGAGTGGTCGATGTGCGCATGGGTCAGGATGACCGCGTCTATTTTGCTTTCTTCCATGGGCAGGGGAACATTTTCATACACGTCCTTTCCCTGTTCCATGCCCCGGTCAATGAGCAGGGTTTTTCCGGCGGCTTCAAGCAGGTAGCAGGAGCCGGTTACTTCCCGGGCTGCCCCGATAAAGGATAGGTACATACAATTCTCCTTATTTACGTAACCTCGTTTGTGCGCTGTGATTGATGGTAGAGATTGGCATAAACGCCGTCAAGCGCTAATAATTGGTCGTGTGTTCCGCTCTCTTCAAGACCATTTTCGGTGAGAACCCAGATACGGTCGGCATTGCGAATGGTACTTAAACGATGGGCAATGGTCAGGGTGGTGCGGCCGTGGGCTAAACGCTCAAGGCTTTGCTGCACCAAAAATTCACTTTCATTATCAAGGGAGCTGGTTGCCTCATCAAGCAGCAGGATGGGTGGGTTTTTCAGGAATACGCGGGCGATGGAAATACGTTGCTTTTGCCCGCCTGATAGCTTAATGCCCCTTTCACCCACATAGGTGTGGTAGCCGTCGGGCAATTCGGAAATGAATTCGTGCGCCCCTGCCATTTTGGCGGCTTCGATTACCTCGTCCATATCAGCTTCCGGGCGGCCATAAACAATGTTGTCAAAGATGGTTCCCGAAAATAAGTACACATCCTGCTGCACGATGCCGATTTGGCCACGCAAACTCTTTAGTGTGAAGTTGCGCACATCCTGCCCGTCAATGAGAACCCGTCCCTTGGTGGGTTCCCAAAAGCGGGGAATGAGGTTAAAGAGCGTTGTTTTTCCCGAGCCTGAGGGGCCGACCAAGGCAACGGACTGTCCGACCTCTACTGTCATAGACAGGTTGCTTAAAACCATAGCCTTCGTGCCGGGATAAGAAAAATCGATATTTTCAAAGGTGAGCGTACCTTTGACGGTTTTTAACTCCTTTGCGCCCGGCAGGTCTTTGATGCCATGCGGGGTATCCATGACACTAAAATAGCGCTCCAAGGCGGTGGTGCCTCGCTGGAACTGCTCGGAAAAATTAACGAGCTGCGTGATGGAAGCAAGCAGCGTGTTAATATACAGCAGGTAAGCGGCATAGTCTCCAGGGGTAATTTTGCCCTTGGCCAAAAAAAAGGCACCGCCTATGACTACCACAATGCGCATTAGCCCGTTTAAAGTGCGATGGGTAGCGCCATAGCCGGCCATGGCATGGTATTGTTTTTTCTTGATATCCAAAAACCTTTGGTTGCCTTCTTCAAACTTGTCAATTTCAATATCTTCATTGGTAAAAGACTGTACCACCCGGATGCCAAGCAGGGTGTCTTCGGCTTGGGCGTTAATTTCACCCACTTGGTGGCGGTAGGCGCGAAAGGCCGTGCGCAGCCGAAGGTTAAAAAAGATGGTCGTCATAACCGTTAGCGGAATCAGGGCGAAAATAATCAGGGTTAAGGGGACGTTGACATTCAGCAAAATAATAAAGGACACCGTCAACTGAAAGCCTGCAACTACCAAGTTTTCCGGTCCGTGATGGGCAAACTCGGTGATATCAAACAGGTCGGTGGTCAGCCGGGACATAATTTGCCCGATTTTGGCGTTTGAATAGTAGTTAAAGGAGAGCCCCTGCAAATGACCAAACAGGTTATAGCGCATGTCGGTTTCGATCATGGCGCCCATGATATGACCCTGCGCCTGCATATAGTAAGAGGCGCCCGCTTCAAGCAACACTAAAAAAAGGTAAAGAGCGCCCATGGGCAAAATCCAACTGACAGTAATTTGCGTAATATCGGCAATGGCTCTGTCTGTTATGGAGCTGACGATCAGGGGATAGACCAAAGAGAATACCGTACTTAGCGCTGCGCACAAAAGGTCAAGCAGCAGAATTTTTCGATATTTTTTAAAATAAGGCAAGAGGCGGCGGATATATCCGCGCTTTTTGGGACTGGGTGACATAGACAATCCTTTCGTTTATTTAATCGGTTGATATCAATTGCAAAGAAGATAAAACTTCCTTTGCTTCTACAGAGGAGGAGGTGATGACGCTTATTTCAAAAGCGGCGTCCTCCGTGGTTAGGTAATAAATAAATTGCCCATCTTTTTGTGCCGACAAGAGCGAATAACCAAACAGTGAAAGTGGGGATGAAACAAATGAAGCGCCTTTTGTCCGGACAAGAGGAGCAGCCAACAGGGGCGTCACGCCCCTGATGGTGACCGTATCGCCCGCTACGGTTAAAATGCGCACCCGCTGCCCTTGGTAGCTGCTTTCTTCCACCCTGCCTAAGTGAATAGTAGCGGGGAGGGGAGCAGTTTTTGAAAAGGCGCTTACCAGCTCTTTTGCTTGGTTGCTTGAAACAGGTGATAGAGGGGCAAGGGTTGTCTGCGCGCTTTGCACAATGTAGTTGCGATCGGCGCCCTCGTCCTTTTGCATGAGGGCATAGAGGCAGAAAACGCAAATCAGAAGAATAGCTAAAAGTATCAGGGGTATTTTTTTCATGAAGATCCTCAAAGATTGTTTAGGTTTCATTAAAATGAGTTGAGACAGCCTTAGGCCAGCCTTTTGAGAATCTCCTCGCCCAACAGGCCGTGAAGCTTGTTTACCCCGCCATCAAAAAAAGAATAGCAGGCCTTGTAAAAGGTTTTTGCAAGTAGCAACTGCTCCTTTATTTCAAGGTAGGGAGATAAAAGTATGCGCCTTAATATATCGGCCATGTAAGCTGCGAGCCTGTCATTGGTTCCTTTGCCAAGGCGGATACCAAAAAGCGATGGGGAGCGGCTGCTTGAACCGGCGATAAACAGGAAAATGTATTGCCGGCAAATCTCGTCCAAATATTCTTGCATAAAAGCGTCGGGGTTTTTGGCAAGTTCAAGGCATTTATGTAGGCGGGGATGGTCAAAAATTTCCCGGGTTTTAGCCCGTAAAATTTCATCGGTATAGTTTTGGGGGTGATCAAAGGCATCAAGCATATGGCATTTAATTAGGCTAAAGTCGCCTATATTTTGCTTTCGCTCATAAAGTCTACCCAGCATAAGCAAGGCTTTTTGCACCTGCAAGGATTCGGGGGACAGGATTTCCGCCCTTAACAAGAGCTTATGCTGAAAGGTGGGGTCGTCGGTTTCCCTTGCCAATTGCAAGAGCTTATTGGTATCTGCGTCCTTGGGGACGGTGAGCTTTTTCTTTGCGAAAAACGCCATAGCAATCCCTCCTTCCTCAAAAACAGTATACCATAAAAGCACAAGCTCTGAATAAAAATAAAAAAACAATTTTAGGGCTTGACAGGCAAATAAATATTTAGTAATATACTACTCGCCGCTTCTTGCGGCAACCTTCGGGGTGTAGCGCAGTCTGGTAGCGTACGTGCTTTGGGAGCATGGGGCCGGGGGTTCGAATCCCTTCACCCCGACCATTTTTTAGGTGAAGGTATCAATTTAACAAGGATGGCCCCGTGGTCAAGCGGTCAAGACACCGCCCTTTCACGGCGGTAACAGGGGTTCGATTCCCCTCGGGGTCACCACTTTTTTATTGAGTTGGGCCTTTAGCTCAGTTGGTCAGAGCGGCCGGCTCATAACCGGTTGGTCCGGGGTTCAAGTCCCTGAAGGCCCACCACCATGCGGCCCGGTAGTTCAGTTGGTTAGAATGCCAGCCTGTCACGCTGGAGGTCGAGGGTTCGAGCCCCTTCCGGGTCGCCATTTCCCTGCTGTTGGGCAAGGTGCTGGTGTAGCTCAATTGGCAGAGCAGCTGATTTGTAATCAGCAGGTTGCGGGTTCGAGTCCCTTCACCAGCTCCATACGGATGGATACCCAAGCGGCCAAAGGGAGCAGACTGTAAATCTGCCGTCACAGACTTCGGTGGTTCAAATCCGCCTCCATCCACCAACAGAAAACGGCCGTTGATACAAGAAAGCGTATCAGCGGCTGTTTTTGTATGTATTTTCGGTTTGTATTTACAATATATAGAAATGCCGCGATTGATTAGGTAACAATTCAGGTGTTAAAATAAGCTATGGCGCAAGGCTTATCTTTGCCAAGCTGCTTGTTTTAATGTTTCTTTAAACGGATACGATGTAGGTGGGGAAAAATGAAAGCTGTGCGAATTATTTTCAAAATTGTCATGTGGGTACTGATAGCGGGATTTTTGGCCAATTTTGTTATGCGGACGGTTTCTTACTCTTTTTATAAAGGAAAAAAGAAGAAAGAATCAGTCAATGTGATTCCTCAAAGAATCAACTACACAGATACATTAACGGGCTATGGCTACAACCTACATAGCGAGTCAAACGCCGTCATTTTATGTTTTGGCGGTTCGTTTTATGTGGCCTACAATACGGTGGGTATATTTGCCGCTCCCTACGATGTGCCCTTTCTTTCAGTCGATTATTACGGCACGCAGGCGAGCGGAGGAAAAATGAATCTAAAAACCATGCAGCTATCGGCTGAGCAGCTTTACGATTGGACGAAGAATCAGTATCCGGATAGAAAAATCGTTGTCATCGGGCATAGTTACGGCTGTGGTATGGCCGCCTACCTTGCCTCCGTTCTCCCTTGCGACCAATTATTTTTGTTGTCGGGCTATCGTGACCTTGCCGACTTGTACAATAAAATGGCGCCGATTTTTTGGGGCCCTTTTAAAGCCTTTATTTCCGACAACATTACCGTTCATGAATACGCCAAGCAAACGACCTGTCCGGTTACGATCATCGGCTCCGATGCCGATAAAACTTTGAGCCCCGACCTGCAAAAGAAGCTGGTTGATTGCTATGAAAAAGCTGAGCTGATTATTTTTCCCGACATCCAACATGAAGATTATTTAACAGATGAACGGGTCATTTCTCAGATTAAAAAGACACTTGAATAAATAAAAACTGATCTGGACAAAACTTTTGTTTATCATTAATGCCTATTGGTGTTGATTGAGAAAATCGTCAAGTGCCTTGTCAATTTCCGCGTCATGATCCGTCATCATGTGGCCGCCGTCGGGAAAGGTCACAAGGGTAAGGTTGGGAAAACGGTGCTGCACGTTTTCGACTTTTTGATAGCTGGCTACGGGGTCATCTTCCGAATGCATAATCAGGACCGGAACGGACAATTCTTCAATTGGGTATTGGTCAAAATGCCTTTCCATGTCCGGATTGGCCAGCTTTCCGTCTATAAGAACGCCCTCTTTCCTTTGGGATACAGGCTGAATGGTTTGCACGGTGGAAGCAGGCATACCCATCATAGCCGGCATGAGCGGGCTGATTAAATACATGGCGTAATCGGAGAGAAGGGGTTCGGGCGGGGCCTGATATTCAAGAAATTTTTCGGGCTTTTTAGGAACCGGCATGGCGGAACAATAGAGAATCAAGCCCTTTACACGCTCGGGATAATCAAGGGCGAAGCGGATGGCGGGCGTACCTCCGGCGGAGGTGCCCAAAACAAAAACTTGGTCGACACCTAAATAATTGAGTAGTTCGTTAAAAGTGGCGGCCTGTTCCTTGGGGCTTCCGTCTCCTTTGACGGCGGATCCTAAATAGCCAAAGCGTGAAGGGGCGAGCAGGCGGTTTTTGGCTTGCCTGTTTTTGACACTTTCATAAGCTTGGTCATATCCGCCGAAAATGCCGTGGACGGACAGGATTACTTCGCCTTTGCCCTCATCAATGTACGTGACCGGACCGTACGACAGCTCTGCCACATTTACCTTGTATGTTTGCAGTTTTTCCTGAGCTTTTTTGAATCCGGCAGCGCTTCGGACGCCTTGGATTAAGAAGTATAAGGCAATGACTGCAAGCAGGATAAACAATAGCCATTTCATTATCTGGTTTCCTGCCCTTCTGTTTGTTTTTGTCATATGAACGGCCTCCTTTTCTAACAACTTTATTTAATATTTAGAATTTCTGTCGCTAAGCGGAAAAAAGATTCATACTCATTTTTATTATTCAAGTTGAAGTTTAATAGTTCACTTGTGATGTTTCGATTTAAAAAAGCCGATTGGATGGTGGAAAGCAGCATGAAAGCTTTGATTTTTCCGATATCTTCCGATTCCCGTTTATCGATCGCTTTCACAATGGCCCTGTAGCTGACGGAAGAATTGCTATTTGCGCTGGGCTCGGAAAGGTCGCCAAGAATTGAAATTTTTGAAATTTCCGGGTTATGGATAAGAAAATGAAACACGCCAAAAATAAAAGAAGCCATGCCTGCGCTTTCGCTACCACCTTGAGATTGACGGCTTTTTAATTTTTCCGCTTCGGCAAAAGTTTTCATGACTTGGGATATCATGCGCTGTACGCAGATTTTAATTAGATTTTTCTTGGAATGAAAGTGATAGTTAACAAGCCCGACAGATACCTGTGCTTTTTGGGCAATGGCACGGATGGTAATGTTTTCTATTAAACCGTCTGAACTTTGGATTAAAGTAATGGTGGTGTCAATGATTTTTTCTTTGATATCGGAATAATTTTGCATGAATGCCCCCTTTTTTGAACAATGTTCAAAATCAGCATACTGAACAATGTTCAAATTGTCAAGCGATCATTTTGAATTTATAAAATATTGTGTGGTAAAATAATAAAAGGTGGCCTCTTCCAATGTTAAGTTGGGCCATTGGGAAGAGAAATGTTGATAATAGGGGGAAGAGAGATGAAAATGCAAACAGGCTATGATGTTTTTGGCAAAGCCTACGGGGTCATGCTGCGAAACGATTTGCATGCGCCCGGCTCCATTGATCGTAAACTGATGCAAAATATGGTTTTATTAAACGGGCAAAGCTATGACAGTTTATATCAACCGTCTATCGTGCTCCTAGATATGCATACGCATGAGCTTTACGAATTTGCGCAGAGCTTTCAAGGGAAAAGCAGCCGCCAAACCGTACAAAATATTGTGCGTTATTGTTCGGATATTGCCTTAAACTACAATGTGCCCTTTGAACAGATGCTTTTTGGCGGCACGGAAAAAGAAATTTTACAGCGAGGGACGGACTGGTGCGCGGACATGGCACGGGTTGGGGTGGTACTGCTTATGTGTTGCGGTATTCCGGCAAGAATCGTTAACCTTGCGAACCCAGCCAAGGCTTACCACGGCCATGCGGTGGTGGAAGCTTTTTATGAGGGCAAATATGGCGTATGTGATTTGATATACGGTTATTGTTTTTACGACAAAAGGCCGTTAGGCGCCTATGAACTTGTCCATAACAAGGCGTATTTGAGCGCATATTCCAAGGATTATGCGCAGCTATATTCCATGGCGGCCATCAGTCAATATAATCCCTTAGAGCAGCATTGCTATCAGGTTTCGGGACCAAATGCCTATTATTTAAGACTCATCAATACAAATCATCAAGGAAAGTGGCTCATGGGTGAAAACGAGGGAGAAAGCGGCGATATTCCAATTGATTGATGCTGTTTTCCCCGATGATATAAATAATTCAATTCAAAAAGCGCCCCTTCTTTGCCGAGGAGCGCTTTTGACAGGGTTTATAGGTTGATTATTCCAACTCAAACTCCACCCGTAGGGTAGCGGAAATGGGGGTATCGCCCGAAACGATGACGGCGCTGCTTTCACCGGCCAACACACGGTCGTTGCTCATATAAAAGCCATCATAATAGCCCGGGTTTTCTTCGACTACAATAATTTTGCCCAAAGTCTTTCCTTGAACCTGCGCTAAGGTTTCGGCTTTCTTTTGCGCGTTTTCAAACGCCAGCTTCAGCGCCTTGTAGTAGGCTTCTTCCGATTGTGTTGAAGCAAAGCGCAGGCCGTACATTTGGTTGGCGCCTGCCAAAGTAGCGACGGAAATAATCCGGCCGACTTTGTTCAAGTCCCGCACGGTCACTTCTAACATGTTGGATACCACATACTGGTCTTTTTTGCCAATATCAAGGGACGTGTCATAGCCTTCTTCCAGATAGAAGTGATAATTACTGGTAACAATATCTTTTTCGTCAATGCCTTGTTCTTCAAGTGCCTTTAAAATGGAATTCATCGTGGCTTCATTTTGGTTTAGCGCTAATTCCGCGGTGTCCGCCTTGGTAGTGGCGCCGATGGAAAGTACGGCAATATCGCTTGTTACCAGTACCTGGGCGCTGCCCTGTACCGTAATAACCGTTTCATCGGCCAGGGATACGGCGGCGGTTGCCGTGAGCAAAAGCGCAAGGAATAGGGAAATAAATTTTTTCATACGATAACCTCCTTTATGGTTTCATCTATATAACGAGCGAGAAGCGATGTTTTTTGCATTTGAAATCTGCTTAAAAAATTTCGCCCTGTCACAGGGCGAAATCGATCATACTTACAGGGACGGGTTAAAAGAGATTTTTAATGCGGTCGAGCAGGCTATTTTCCTCGGGCTCCTGCTCAGAAGTATTTTCTTGCGCCCTGGGTTTTTCCGGCACGTTATCAGTCAGCATGACAAACTGTACGCCCTCCACGGTGTTGTTTTCTTTATCCACAAAAGAAGGCAGGGGCGGCAACTGCCGACCAAGCACATTGTTAATTGCCGTCTGGATGGTGGATCCCATAGCGCTATCCCCAAGCAAGGAATTCATGTAGCCGCCATACATATCCTTGTCCATTGACATGGAAATACCGGCAATCTGGATGCCCGGCATGGAAAAATCTTCTGCCTGCCAGGAAAACTCAAAGGTCGCGCTCTGCCCCGGCAAAACGACGTAGGCAAGCGTGCGGCTGCCGGCGGCAGTGGCCATGGTAGCCTTAGGCGCATCAATCCGGAAGCACTTTTCAAGCGGCAGGGAAACGGTCATCTGCAAGGTCAGGCGGCGGGCAAAGACATCGTTCCCGGGGGTGACGGCGATGGAGCATGCAAGATCGCCGCTTGCGCCGGAGAGGTCTTCGGGGGCTATTTCTTGTCCATCCAAAGTGAATTTGATTTCAATATCCCAAGGGAGGACGGCCTCCTTCAGGTTGCCTTGCACATACATGCGTCCCTTGGGCATGGTAAAGGAAAGGGCATCGCCGTCCACCGTGATGATGGTATCATTTGACAGGTTGGTTACGCTTTCGTAATGTCCGAAGTCCTTCACTTCGGATTGCTCGGTGGCCTCAAAGGCGTTTACCACATAAATACCCTTGGGTTGCCCTGAGAGGAACAGGGGTACATAAACAATTTCTTCCTTGACGACCTGCGAAAACGCGGGTACGGACAGGAGCAACAAACAAGCAAATAAAACGGATACAATTCTTTTCATTGGACACCTCATGAATTTTTGTTGGAAGAAGGCTTAATGCCCTTGGTGGTTTTTAGAATCAGTGGGTCAAATATCACCAACAGGTGAGGAAGCGTGGAAATAACCAAGGCACAGGAGAGGGCCGCGCCCCGGCCTAAAATAATGCCCATTTGGCTGATAATACCGTTGGTGGAAATAATCCCCAAGAAGAGCCCCGCCACCATGAGGATGAGGGTGGGCGGCAAAATGGAACCCACCGACTGGGTCAGGGCATAGATGGCGGACTCTTTTTTATCGCCTGTCGCCCGCTTTTCAAGGTAACGCTGCGTCAGGAGGATGGCGTAGTCAATAGTTGCGCCAAGTTGCACGCTTGAAACAATCTGATAGCCAATGTAGTTGAGGTCCTGTCCCTGGAAGTAGGGCAGCGCCATATTAATCCAGATGGCTCCCTCAATGGTAAACAGCAGAATAAGCGGAATAGATAGGCTGCGGAAGGTAATCAGCAAAATAACGCCGATGGCAATAATTCCGCCCCAAAGTACCCTTGGGCTATCCTTGGTGATAATGGTTTTAATATCGTAGTTAACGGCTGGCTCGCCAAGGAAGTGGTAATCCTGCCCGTAGTAGCTTTGGGCGAGCGCTCGAACCTCTTCAACCAAGGTAAAAGCGCTTTGGCCTTCTTCGGGTACGTCGGCGTAGAGTATGATGCGGTCATAACCATCGGCTCTTAGCATGGAGAGGGCGTCGGCAGGTACCATTTCAACGGGCAGGTCATTTCCAACTGCTGTTGAATAAGAAACTACGGTTTTGATTTTGGGGTGTTTTTTCAACTCTTCGCCTAAGGCTTTTACTTTTTCAAGCCGCCCTTCCTTCACCAAAAGCATCATTTCCTGTTCGGAACCGAACAGGCTTTGAATTTTTTTTGCCTCTTTTTTAACAACCGAGTCCTCGGCGTGCATACCGCCGGAACCGAAAAGGTAGTTATTTTGGTTTTGGGCAAGGAAGCAAAGAGGAATAAACAGGACGATCAGCAGCATAAAAACAAGGCCCCGCTTAACCACCAGCTTTGAAAACTTTTTAAACGAGGGCAGAAAAGAACGGTGGGCAGTTTTATCCATGACGTTGGTGAGTTGCAAAATCAGGGCGGGCAGGAAGATGATGACACTTAGGTAACTAATGAGTACGCCTTTTGCCATGACGAGGCCCATGTCACTTCCTAAACCAAAGCGCATAAGCATTAGAACCAAGAAACCGAATACCGTGGTCATGGCGCTTGCGGCAATGGCGCTTGCCGACTGTACCATGGCTTCCAGCATGGCATCGTGGTTGTTATAGCCCTTATCCCGATATTCTTCGTACCTATGCAAAAGGAAAACCGCGTAGTCAATGGATACGGCCAGTTGCAGCACAGCAGCGCTTGCTCGGGTTACAAAGGACACGTTACCAAGGAATATGTTGGTGCCCTCATTAATAAAGATAGCAACGCCAATAGTGATTAAAAATAAGATGGGGTCGATATAGTGGCTGGTAGATAACAGTAAAATAATCAACACAATGGGCAGCACGTAAGGAATAATTTTACCTACTTCCAGCATGGTTACGCTAATAATCCTTGCCTGATTGGCGGCGTTGCCTGCAGCGATGGACTCAGGGTATTTGGAGCGGATGGCGTTAAAGCCCGTGGCATAACCGCTTGAGTCAACGGTTACTCGGAAAAGGGCGCCCCCATCCTGATACCAGCCGGACAGCACATTATCGGGAATCATTTCCACGGGTATGCCGGTCAGGCTGAAGGTATCGTCCAGCCACATAACATCTTTAATCTTAGGGAGGGTTAATAACTCTTCTTTAATAGTCAGCGCCTGCTGTATGGACACATCAGGGACGTAAACTTGCAGATTGGGCATATCCTTTCCCAAAGCGTCCAAGGCCTTGGCGCTGGGGCTGTCTTTGGGCAGGTAGGTTGCCAGGTCGTAAGTAACGGAAACGTTCAGCATGGCTACAATCGACACGGCGCAAAGCAGTACCATGGAAAAGATGATAGCCTTTCTGTGCCGCAAAAAAGAGCGGCTGATTGTTCGAATCATAGTATACCTCAAAAATAGTCGGGGGAGCTGATTTCTGCCGGCAAGGGCAAAAAAGGTGATAGTTCCGGCGGAGCGACTAGGCTGCCGGGCAGGGTAAAGAGTAGGTGGTGAGCCTCGAGCTTGGTGTATGTGGGGGCGTTCTCGTCGGCGACCTGTGTGACGGAAGTCTTTTTTCCGTTGTAAGCAAGTTCAAAAGTGCCTACATTTTCAATGGAAAAAGTTCCTTTGCCGACGGGAAGCGGACAGGTTTGCGCTTTTAGGCACAGCATAGAGGAAAGCGACTTTTGCCAGTTCAAGACACGCATCATCTTGGCTGGCAGGATGCGGAAACCCGCGGAAATCTTTTGTAAGTTTTCACATTCTTTTAAGCGCCAGATGGGAACAAGTACAAAGAAACCGTCGCCATGTTCTTTTAAACAATCCATTAGGTGGCGTTTCGTGGCGGGGATGATGGCGTCTTTATCAATGGACCACTCTTCCCAGTCGCCGCTTTTGTTTCTTTTGACAAAGTAGCCTACAACTTCTTGGTCTTTCATAACCAGTATGGGTGTACAGAAAAAGTTTTTAAGGGTTGGAACAAAGTTTTCTCTTTCCCTGTACATAACGCTTTGGAGCTTCCGGTAATATTGATAGGCGCTGTCAATCCATTCTTCTTTGGCGCCTTCCATGGGGATGAAGGTGATGGTGTTTTCATCCACGTCTTTTAGGCGGTGCTTGAGGGTAGAAACGCTCATTTTATAATGAGCAACAGTGCCCACGCGGTCAAAACCGTAATAGCCGTAACGTGCCCTGTCGCCGCCCAAAATAAGTAAATCAAGTTTTTTGTCTTCAGCTTCTTTTAACACGGCCTCCATCGCAAGGCGCATAATACCCTCGCCTCCCCGGTAGGGATGGCAGGACACTTGCCCGATGATCCCGATATTGAGGGGTTCATGGTCAGCTTGTATCCACTGTGTTTTATAAAGAGCGGCCATGCCCACGATACGCCCTTCGTCCATGACCAAGTGATGTAAGGGAGCAAAACCCTTTTTGGTATAGACTTTGGGTATCATTTTTCGAAAGTCGTGTGGCTCATGCGCACAGGAAAACACATAGTTGGCAAAGTCGAGGATGGCATCTTCCATCTTGGGTGTTCCTCTTTGGACTAACAACATTCTTCACCTCATTTCGGCCTGAGTAAGTATAACGAATTATCTTTAAAATATCAAGAATAAAGGATGCGGGTTTGTCAAAGAATGTACGGAAGTCAAACAAAATATAGAAAAAGGGATAGGATGTAGGTTTGTCAAACATATTGGACATTGTGTTGTTTAATGAACTCGTTAGGTGAAAGATATCCAAGGGGTCTCATAGGCAGATGGTNGNTNCTTNTTNG
>JGI24712J26585_10000248_pt1 | contig 46136 bp, 39 predicted proteins | sample BioPla3DNA2_FD_26585 | JGI IMG/M metagenome (IMG submission 26585) | reverse complement strand
GAGCCGTTCCAGCATCGTTCTTTCCGAGCGTTTGCGGCTGAAATTCACCAACCAGCGGAGTCCCAGTGTCTGTCTGCGTTCGGGGCGGACTTCGATCGGCACCTGATAGTTGGCACCGCCGATTCTGCGGCCTTTCGTTTCCAGCACGGGCATGACATTGTTCAGCGCTTTATAGAATACTTCCAGCGGTTCTTCGCCGGTTTTTTCTTTTACGTAGTCAAACGCACCATATACAATTTTCTGCGCGACTCCTTTTTTCCCATCCAGCATGACGCCGTTGATGAGTTTTGTGACAACCGCATCCTGATAGACCGGATCGGCCATCACTTCTCTTTTTGGGACATGTCCTTTTCTCGGCACTTGCTTCCCTCCTTACCATAAAAAGTAGTTTCATTGGTACTCGGCTTTGGGCCGTTGTGCACGAATCATTTATATGTGAATCATAGAAATGGTAATGCACTGTGATTTGTTTTCGTTAGGATTTTTTTGCGCCGTACTTGGAGCGCGCCTGTTTTCTGTTGGCAACGCCTGCGGTATCCAACGCGCCGCGGACTACGTGATAACGTACGCCGGGCAAGTCTTTTACTCTTCCGCCGCGAATAAGAACAACACTGTGTTCCTGCAGATTATGGCCGATACCCGGAATGTATGCGTATACTTCCATGGCATTGGTCAAGCGGACACGGGCAATTTTACGAAGCGCGGAGTTCGGTTTTTTCGGGGTAACGGTACGTACCGCCGTGCATACGCCTCTTTTTTGCGGCGCATTGACATCCGTCGTTTCTCGTTTCAGATTGTTCATCGTCGAGCCCAGTGCGGGTGTTTGCGATTTGTATTCGACTTTTTTTCTGCCTTTTCGGACCAACTGATTAATGGTTGGCATTCGTGCACCTCCTTCTTTTTTTGTTTTATATCATTAACGCAACAACGGCTGCGCTAACGTCAATATGACAGGTTTGCCCTAATTCCTTCATGGAATCATACCATGCGACATCGATATTCTGCTGTTTGCATTCGGTGAGAATGTAGTCGATATCTTCGGTATTGTTCGCGTCGCGGGCAATCACGACACGCGATAGTGGCTGTTTCTTTTTTAAGCTTCGTATAACCTGCTTCGAACCGACGATCAGCTGTCGCCGGTCTGTTTCGTCGGGCATGAATTTCTCCTTATCCAACTACCGGCGCGGGTGTTACGCGCCAAAATAAACCACTGTAAATTGTAACACCCGCGCCCTTTACTTGTCAACCAACGGTTATTCGACCAATTCGACTGCGTTATGCACATCTTCCAGCATGACTTCCTCGGTTTCCACGTGGATTTCATCCTGATCGTATTCCTGGCCTTCGTATGCAATTTCCAGCGCCTTGTACCGCTTCATACCGGTACCGGCCGGAATCAGCTTCCCGATAATCACATTTTCTTTCAGACCGATCAAATGGTCGACTTTTCCTTTGATGGACGCTTCGGTGAGCACGCGGGTCGTTTCCTGGAAGGACGCCGCGCTGAGGAACGAGTCGGTCGCCAGGGACGCTTTCGTAATACCCAGCAGGACGCGTTCTCCCTGAGCGGTGCGTAAGCCCTCTTCTTCCATGCGCTGATTCTCGCGATCATAGTCGCCTACGTTTACCATGGATCCCGGCAGGAAGTCGGTGTCGCCGGTATCTTCCACGCGTACTTTCGACAGCATCTGCTTGATGATGATCTCGATATGCTTGTCGTCGATGTCTACCCCCTGCAGGCGGTACACGCGCTGTACTTCTTTCGTTATATACTGATAGACGCCTTCCAGCCCGCGTACCCGCAGAATATCGTGCGGATTCAACGAACCTTCGGTCAGCATGTCGCCGGCCTGAATCTGTTCGCCGGTTTTGACTTTCAGCCGTGCATTGTAGGGAATATTGTAGGAATGCTCTTCGCCTTCTTCGGTTGTCACGATGATATCGTGCCGTTTCTTATTGTCTACAATTTCCACGGTACCGGATACTTCGGAAATAAAGGCCAGACCTTTCGGCTTTCTTGCCTCAAACAATTCCTCTACACGGGGCAGACCGGAAGTGATTCCTTCTACGGCGATCCCGCCGGAGTGGAAGGTACGCATGGTCAGCTGCGTGCCCGGTTCCCCGATGGACTGTGCCGCGATAATGCCAACGGCCTCGCCGGCGTTGACGGGTTTGCCCGTAGCGAGGTTTCTTCCGTAACAGCGGGCACAAACGCCGCGATGCGTTTTGCAGCCGAGTACGGAACGCACCTTCACCTGCGTAATTCCTTTTCGCACGATGGTTTCAGCGATCTCTTCGGTGATCATCTCATTGCGTCGGACGATCAGTTCACCGGTGGTTTCATCCAGCAGATCTTCAAACGAATACTTCCCGACGATACGATGCCGTAATTCTTCAATCACTTCGTTTCCGTCGCGGAAGTCTTCCGCCAGAAGGTATTGATCGGTGCCGCAGTCTTCTTCACGGATGATTACATCCTGTGCGATATCGACCAGGCGGCGGGTCAGATACCCCGAGTCCGCCGTACGGAGCGCCGTGTCGGACAGTCCTTTTCTCGAACCGTGTGTCGAGATAAAGAATTCCTGCACCGACAGTCCTTCGCGGAAATTGGCCTTGATCGGAATTTCGATCGTACGCCCGGTTGCCGAGCTCATCAGGCCGCGCATACCGGCCAGCTGACGAATCTGATTCTCCGAACCCCGGGCACCGGAGTTGGCCATGATTGCCACATTGTTGCTTTGATCGAGCGTGCGCATCAAAACGGCGGTGACCGCATCGGTTGCTTCATTCCAGGTACGGATGACGAATTCGTAGCGTTCTTCTTCCGATACCAGACCGCGGCGCATCATGCCGTCATATTCGCGGACCTCTTTTTCGGCCGCATCCAGGATCTCTTTCTTCTCCGACGGTACGATGATATCTCCCATGGAGATGGTCAGTGCACCGATCGTCGAATACTTGAATCCGATTTGCTTGATATAGTCGAGCATTTGGGAGGTGCGGATATTCCCGTGCCGGCGGAAACAGCGGTCCACAATGTCGCCGAGCACTTTTTTGTTTACATGCGTATCGATTTCGAGATCGTAAGGGTGTTCATCGCGGTTCACATAACGCAGATCCTGCGGAATACCCGCATTGAAGATAAAGCGGCCGACGGTGCCCTCCACCATGTGCCCCTCTTCCTCTCCTTCTGCTTTGCGGCGCACGAGAACCTTCGCATGCAGATGGACCTGGTCGTTGAAGTACGCCTTCATCATCTCGTTATAGTCTTTGAATTTGTGCCCTTCCCCTTTGGCGCCCGGTTTGTATGTCGTCAGATAGTAGGCGCCCAGCACCATGTCCTGGGTCGGCGTAGTGATCGGCCGGCCGTCTTTGGGTGCAAGGATATTGTTGGTTGAGAGCATCAAAAGGCGGGCTTCGGCCTGTGCTTCCACCGAAAGCGGCAGGTGCACAGCCATCTGGTCGCCGTCGAAGTCGGCATTGTAAGCGGTACAGACCAAAGGATGCAGCTTGATGGCTTTCCCTTCCACCAGCACAGGTTCAAAGGCCTGGATCCCCAGACGGTGCAGCGTAGGCGCCCGGTTTAAAAGCACCGGATGGTCGGCGATGACCTTCTCCAGCACATCCCAAACGACGGGGTTCATGCGCTCCACCAGTTTTTTGGCGTTTTTGATATTGTGTGCTTTATTGTCCAGAACCAGCTGCCGCATGACAAAGGGTTTGAACAGTTCGAGTGCCATTTTCTTCGGCAGACCGCATTGGTAAAACTTGAGTTCCGGACCGACGACGATAACCGAACGGCCGGAATAGTCCACCCGCTTGCCCAGGAGGTTCTGGCGGAAGCGTCCGGTTTTTCCCTTCAGCATATCCGACAGAGACTTCAGATTGCGGTTGCCGGGGCCGGTGACGGCTTTTCCGCGGCGGCCGTTGTCAATCAGTGCGTCGACCGCTTCCTGCAGCATGCGTTTTTCGTTTCGTACAATAATATCCGGCGCGCCGATGTCCAGCAGGCGTTTGAGCCGGTTGTTGCGGTTGATCACGCGGCGGTACAGGTCGTTCAGGTCGGAGGTGGCAAAACGGCCCCCTTCCAACTGCACCATCGGACGCAGATCCGGCGGTATAACGGGGATCACTTCAAGGATCAGCCATTCCGGTTTGTTTTTGGACTTGCGAAATGCCTCCACGACTTCCAGACGGCGGATAATGCGCACGCGTTTCTGGCCGGTGGCGTCTTGCATATCTTCTTTCAAAGACTCCGCCTCACGGTCGATGTCGATCGCAATCAACAGTTCCCGGATGGCTTCCGCGCCCATTTGCGCACGGAATCCGTCTCCGTATTTTTCTCTGGCTTCGTAAAACTCGGTTTCTGTGAGTAATTGTTTCGGGTACATGTCCGTATCGCCCGGGTCGATCACAATATAGTTGGCAAAATACAGGACTTTTTCCAAAGAGCGCGGGCTCATGTCCAAAAGCAGCCCCATGCGCGAAGGAATTCCCTTGAAATACCAGATATGCGATACGGGTGCTGCCAGTTCAATATGGCCGATGCGTTCTCTGCGCACTTTGGACTTGGTTACTTCCACGCCGCATTTTTCGCATACGACGCCCTTGTACCGGATGCGTTTGTATTTTCCGCAGGAACATTCCCAGTCTTTGGTCGGCCCGAAGATCTTTTCACAGAACAAGCCTTCTTTTTCGGGCTTCAGCGTTCGGTAATTGATCGTTTCGGGCTTTTTTACTTCTCCTTTGGACCACTGACGAATCTTCTCCGGAGAGGCAAGTCCGATTCGGATGGAGTCAAATTGATTCAGTTCTTGCAAAGAGGTCTCCTTTCCCGTTACTCAGCTGTCGTTTCAAAGGTGTCCGCTTCGTCTTCATCGTCAATTTCTTCAATAATGAAGGGGGAGCGTTCGTCTATATCGGTTACGATCATCTGATCTTTGTCCATGTTTTGGTCAATCTGATTATAGTCGTACATATCGTCGTCGCTTTCGCGGAATTCCACTTCCTGCTCATCTTCAGTCAGGACTTTGATATCCAGCGACAACGACTGCAGTTCTTTTATAAGCACCTTGAACGATTCCGGGATGCCGGGCTGCGGAATGTTTTCCCCTTTCACGATCGACTCGTAGGATTTTACGCGCCCGACAATATCGTCGGATTTTACCGTCAGCATTTCCTGCAGCATATGGGATGCGCCGTAGGCTTCCAGCGCCCACACTTCCATCTCCCCGAAACGCTGTCCGCCGAACTGTGCTTTTCCGCCCAGCGGCTGCTGCGTCACCAGGGAGTACGGACCGATCGAACGCGCGTGGATCTTTTCGTCGACCAGATGGTGCAGTTTCAGCAGATACATATAGCCCACGGTTACATCGTTGTCGAACGGGTCGCCGGTGCGTCCGTCGCGCAGTTTCACTTTGCCGGAAGCCGGATAACCCGCCAGTTCGAGCGTTTCGATAATATCGTGGTCGCTTGCGCCGTCAAATACCGGGGTGGCCACATGCCAGCCCAGCTTTTTGGCCGCCATGCCCAGATGCACTTCCAAAACCTGTCCCAGGTTCATACGGGACGGTATGCCGAGAGGATTCAACACGACATCCACCGCCCGTCCGTCCGGCAGAAACGGCATATCTTCTTCCGGCAGTATACGGGACACAACCCCTTTGTTTCCGTGGCGTCCGCACAATTTGTCGCCCACGCTGATTTTTCTTTTCGTGGCAACGTATACGCGCACCACTTCGTTCACGCCGGGGCTCATTTCGTCGCCGTTTTCCCGCGAATAGCGTTTGACATCGACGACAATACCGGATTCGCCGTGCGGCACGCGCAACGACGTATCCCGCACCTCCCGTGCCTTTTCACCGAAAATGGCACGCAGCAGGCGTTCTTCGGCGGAGAGTTCGGTTTCCCCTTTCGGTGTGACCTTTCCGACGAGAATGTCGTTAGCCTTTACTTCGGCCCCGACCATAATGACGCCGTGCTCATCCAGATACTTGCGCATATCGTCGCTTACATTGGGAATGTCCGGTGTGATTTCTTCCGGGCCGAGTTTGGTGTCGCGGGCTTCCGATTCATGCTCTTCAATATGCACCGATGTCAAAGAATCGTCCACAACCAGTTTTTCGTTGATCAGGATCGCGTCTTCAAAGTTATAGCCTTCCCAGGTCATAAACGCAACGAGCACATTCTTGCCGAGGGCGATTTCCCCCAGCTCCGTCGAAGGACCATCGGCGATGACATCGCCCGCACGGATCACTTCCCCTTCCTGTACAATGGCCCGCTGATTGATTGTTGTGCCCTGATTGGAGCGCTTGAACTTCATCAGTTGGTATTCGTCGATGCCGTTGTCGTCAAATCGGCGCACGCGGATCTGATCCGCTGCCACTTTAATCACGGTCCCGTCGTTTTTGGCAATCAGTACCACGCCGGAATCATAGGCGGCTTTGTATTCGATACCGGTGCCGATAATCGGCGATTCGGTTTTCAACAACGGCACGGCCTGCCGCTGCATGTTTGCGCCCATGAGCGCCCGGGTGGCGTCGTCGTTTTCCAAAAACGGGATCATCGCCGTCCCCACCGCAACGATCTGCTGCGGCGAAACGTCCATATAGTCGATCTCCTGGACCTGGTAAATGTCGTTTTCGCCGTTGATGCCGCGGCCGGATACCCGGTCGTTGACAAAATGCCCTTCCTCGTCCAAAGGTTCGTTCGCCTGGGCGACCACGAAATGGTCCTCTTCGTCGGCGGTTAAATATTCTATATTGTTGGTTACACGCAGATTCTCTTTGTCCATGACGCGAAACGGGGTTTCAATGAAGCCGTATTCGTTGATACGGGAATAGGTCGTCATGGAGGTGATCAGCCCGATATTGGGACCTTCCGGCGTTTCAATAGGGCAGATACGGCCATAGTGCGAATGGTGCACGTCCCGTACCTCGTAACCCGCCCGGTCACGGGAGAGACCGCCCGGTCCGAGCGCCGACATTCTTCTTTTATGGGTCAGCTCCGACAACGGATTGGTCTGATCCATAAACTGCGACAGCTGCGACGAACCGAAAAATTCTTTTATCGCCGCGGATACCGGTCGGATATTAATGAGGCTTGTCGGCTGCGCCTGCGTGGAGTCCTGCGTGGACATGCGCTCTTTTACCACCCGTTCCATCCGGCTCATGCCGATACGGAACTGGTTTTGCAGAAGCTCTCCCACCGAACGCACGCGACGGTTGCCCAAATGGTCGATATCGTCCACATTGCCGATCCCGTAGAACAGATTCAGCTCATAGCTGACCGTGGCTAAAATATCGGATTTGGTAATATGACGGGGCGAAAGTGCACGCACATGCTCTTTCACTTTTTGTTCCAGTTCTTTGTCGGTGCCTTCGTGTTCATCCAGCAGGGCGCGCATTTCCGGATAGAAGACTTTCTCGCTCAAGCCGAGGGCCCGGCCGTCAAACGGCAGGTCGAAGGCTTCCAGGCGCACAAATTCATTGCCCACCACATGCACGCGTTCTTCGCCTACCTGCAGAACAACCAGATTGACACCGGCATCTTCAATCGCCTGGGCGATTTCCCGCGTGATGACTTCGCCCTGTTCACACAAGAGTTCTCCCGTGCGGCGGTCCACAATGTCATCGGCGCTGGTATGGCCGGTGATTCGGGTGCAAACCGACAGTTTTTTATTGAATTTATACCGGCCCACCCGCGCCAGGTCGTAGCGTTTGGGGTCAAACAGCAGATTGTTGATCAGCGGAATGGCACTCTCCAAAGCCGCCGGGTCACCGGGTTTCAGTTTTTTGTAAATCTCTATGAGGGCTTCTTCCCGCGTACGGGAGACTTCTTTTTCCAAAGTAGCGTTCAGATACTTGCTGTCTCCCAATACATCGCGCATATCCTCGTCGGTTTCCAGAAGGAGGGCACGCACCAGAGTCGTGGCGGGCAGTTTTCGCGTGCGGTCAATCCGCACATTCACAACGCCATTGGAGTCGGAGTCGTATTCGATCCACGCACCGCGATTGGGAATAATGGTAGCAGAAAACAGCCGGTTTCCCGACTTGTCGATTTCGTCATGATAATAAGGCCCCGGGCTGCGCACCAGCTGGTTTACGATAACCCGTTCGGCTCCGTTGATAATGAAGGTTCCCTTTTCCGTCATCAGGGGGAAGTCCCCCATGAATACTTCCTGTTCTTTTACCTCAAAGGTTTCTTTGTTGATCAGTCGCGCTTTAATCTTTAACGGTGTTGCATAGTTTCCGTCCCGTTCTTTTGCTTCCTGTTCGGAATACTTCGGATTGTCTTCCAGATAGTAGTCCACAAACTCGAGGCTCATGGTATCTGAATAGTCGATAATCGGCGAGATATCGTCGAACACATCCCGCAGGCCTTCTGTTATGAACCATTCGTAGGATTTCTTCTGAACCGCGATTAAATCCGGAAGCTCCAACACTTCCGGAATCCTTGAATAGCTCTTTCTGCGTCTCTTTCCGTAATATACGTCATGCACCATGAACAACACCACTCCCCTTGCGCTTGAACAATATTGAGCCCCTCTTTTCTATTTCCACGAACTATGGTAATATGGTTTCAGAGAAATTTTCTGCATACAACCCCATAGTAAAGTTTCATACATTTTAGGATAACAAAAACCACGCTCTACGTCAAGACGAGAGCGTGTTTTTATGCCGTTTTCTTTATTCCGCCAATTTGTATAAATTCAGAACCAATCCTTCCGGCACCTGCATGACCTCTTCCCAGTCTGCCGGCGCAGATACAATCCGCGGATCGCCGTCGGAAATATAGCGTTCCTCCGGATTGTTGTCAAAATAATCGATCCAGTTTCGGATTCCAACCTCATCAACATGCATCTCACTGGCGCGGATGCGCGGGATGTATTCCGCATCAAATTTCGTATGGAAAGGCGAATAGGCCGGGTCCCAGCCCACATTCAGAATCGCGATATGATGATAAGAAAAACCGTCGTAGCTGCCGTCTTTCAGATACGGCGTGAGGCTGTCATCGTCGGGCCGGCTGCCAAAAGGCAAAGCAATGGTGTTGATCTCGTAATCATCCGGCGTAAGCGAGTCCAGATAAGCGGCCTGGCGTCCGATCGTCTCCTGCAGCTCCTCTGCCGTCAAATCACTGAAGTCTTCGTGTCCGACTGTGTGATTGCCGATATCCATTCCGTTTTCCAAAAGAAAGGCCACCTTTTGTTCCTCTTCCCCTTCGACGCGAAACGGGATGTCCCCGTTTACAAAAAAGCTTGCGTGCGGAAAGAAACCCTCATGGGTTTCGGCAAAGTCCATCAGTACGCCGACGGCGCAGTCCGGGTCGATACGGCCGTCTTCCAGATAGCGGAAGTTATTCTCCCGCGCATCGTCAAAGGTAATCACATACGGCGTCATGCCGGCCGGCACATCGATATGCCCCCGGGCATAATCGGTCAGCTTGATGGGGCGATACCCTTTATCGTAAAGAATCTGCAGATCTTCCCGGAATTTATCGGGCGTACGCGTCCACTCCTCTTCTTCCGGTCCGATATTGTGATACATCAGAATCATTATCCTTCCACCTTCGGACGGTTCATAGGACAAGTCGATGGATGCAGGGTCCGCCTCCGGAAGGGTTTCGGTTTCTTCCGAGGTTTCTGCAGGCTCTGTCTGTTCGTTTGCATCCTGCGTGGCAGCGGGTTCTGATGTTCCGTCGGCGATGACGGTTTCTGTATCCGATTCCACATTTCGTTTTTCGTCTTCTGTAAACGGATTGGCCCGCAGACAGCCGGCCAAAAGGAATACGGATGTAAGCAATAGCAGTAATTTGCGCATAATCTCTCCTAAAAAGAACTTACAATCAGTATAACGCAGCCCCCGAATGGAAACAAGTTTCGTTTGGGTATACAATAGCAGAGTGGGTTTAGCTGTGTAAACCCGTTTGATTAGGAAGGAGGAAATACGAACCAATGAAAAAACACATTCTGTATCTGAAAGAGATTTGTCCTTTTTGCAAAAAAGTTTTGCGCGTAATCGACAAATACCATATCGAAGGCATTGAAATCCGCGATATCAAAAAAGACCCCGGCGCACAGGCCGAACTGTTGGAAAAAGGCGGAAAGGACCAGGTCCCGATGCTTCTGATCGACGGAGAACCCCTGTACGAGTCAGGCGATATCATTCAATATCTGAAAGAAAACTTCGTATCGTAAACTCCGTGTAAATTCTTGTTGACATCGGCGCGAACTTCCTTTATCATAGGTGAAGACGCGCCCTTGTAACTCAGCAGGTAGAGTACTTGCATGGTAAGCAAGAAGTCACCGGTTCAAGTCCGGTCAAGGGCTCCAAAAAACCCGTGTGCCAAATGGCGCACGGGTTTTCTTTTTATGACTGCTCCAAATCATCCAGCAGATCTTCCATGGAAACCAGATAGGTTGTCTTTACGGTCTCTCTGCGTTTGGCCGAGCGGCGCAGCAGATTCTTATGGTCTTCCAGTGTGGTCATAAACTCCTGTACCGTGGTGCGTATCCCGCCGCGGCCCAGAATAATCTGCTGAATCATGCTGTCGTTGGACACAACGATCACGCGGTAGTTGGCAGGTTTGTCGCGCAACTGGCGTTCAATATACAGATCGGCCGTTTCCAGAGGTTTGGTGTAAATGATCTCTACCCCTTTGTAGTGTTCGGTCCGCTGGGGCTGTCCTTTTACTTTGTGGGCATCAAAAACCAATGTGATACGGTTTCTGCTCAAACTTCTGTACTCCGCCATCTGTTCGATCAGCGCATTGCGCGCCACTTCCAGATTCTCTTCCAGATAGACCCCGTAGGCGGGCCAGCTGTGCAGTATATTGTAACCGTCGGCGAAAACATGGAACTCATTTTTTCGCACGATTCTGCCTCAGCACTTCATACAAAAGCACCGCGCAGGCATTGGACGCATTGAGCGAGTCCACGCGGCCACGTACCGGCAGGGTGAGGATGCCGTCCAGATGCTTTTTCAGCCCATGGCCGATGCCTTCCCCCTCCGATCCGATGACAAGCGCCACTGCACCGGTTAAGTCGGTGTCGGTATAATTTGCGCCGTCCAGATCGGCCCCGTACACCCAGATGTTCTTTTCTTTCAGCCGCTTGACGGTGTCGGTCAGATTGGTCACCTGCGCAATCGCGATGTGATGAGTCGCCCCTGCGCTTGCCTTGTGCACAACCTGTGTCATCGGCGCCATATTGCGTCGCGGTACAATCACGCCGTGACAGCCGCAGACTTCGGCGGTTCGGAGCATGGCCCCGTAATTGTGCGGGTCCAGTATGCCGTCCAGGATCAGCAAAAAGGGCGCTTCGTTCCGTTCTTTGGCAATGCGCAGCAAATCGGCCACATCCTTGTATGCAACCGTGGCCAGCAAAGCCGCCACCCCCTGATGCAGCCCGCCTTCCGCCAGTTCATCCAGCCGGCGCTGATCGCAGTACTGTACCGGGACGCGCTTTTCTTTGGCCAGGGCAAACACGGCGTGAATGGATCCTGTAAGTTCTCCTTTTTTGATATACAGCTTTTCAACCCCGCGTTCGGACCGAAGCGCTTCCAGCACGGGTTTTCGGCCGCTTACGATCTCACGCATGCGCTTGTCTCCGTTCGGCAAAAAACGCGCGGACTTCTTCCTGTCTGCCGCAGCTCATGCGGCCTTCCGGACAGGGGCCGTGCAAGCAGCGCGGTCCTGCATTCTGAAACAAAACCGGAAACGCTTCGGCAGCCAGGCGGTGCACTTCCAATGCCAGGCCCCGGATCTCCCACTGCGCACGATTGCAGGTTCTGAGAGTAATAAAATGCAGAAGCGACCGTACATTCATCGTAAAAATAATTTTGGTTTCACAGGCATTGGGAAATACATAGCGCGCATCTTCCAGACTGTCTTTTTCCGCGCGCGCTTTTGCTTCCTTTTCGGAAAACCCGCGTTGCAGATATTTTTGTGTGTTTTTCGGCAAAAGGCCTTCCACCAATTGGTCATAAGCCGCTTGCTGTTCCTGCATGCTCCGGGTAAAAATATCTGCCAGGTCGGGGTCTTCTATGATTGCCGGCGGCACGATATATTCAAATGCGTCCAGCTTCACATACCGCTGCGACTGCTGGGAATAACTGGCCAGGCGGTGTCTGACCAGCTGATGGGTCAAAGAACGCGACACCCCTTCCACCCCGAAAGTCAGGGTGACATGTTCAACGGGCGACACATGGCCGATTTCTGTCAGCATGGACAAAAAACCGGAAGCGGCATCGTCTGTCATATCCTCCAGAAGATCCGCCACACCGGACTTGGAATAGCATAGCTTTGCTGCTGCCGCGATGAGCTTCTCCCCGTCGGGGGTATGGCTCAGAAGGTCTACGCGCATTATTCTTTCTCCCAGACAACGCCCGACGGAGTGTCTTTTAAGCGGATTCCCCGGGCGGAGAGTTCATCGCGGATGCGGTCGGCCGTGGCAAAGTCCCGGTTTTTTCTGGCTTCTTCACGCAGGCGGATTTGTTCTTTTATCTCTTCATCCAGGTCTTTGGTTTCTTCCTTGTAGAGAATGCCCAGTACGCCGGCCATGGTTTGCAGCGCATCCGCCGCCGCGCGTACATCTTCCCGCGCAGACGATTCGTCCAGATGCTGATTGGTATGGCGCACCAGATTAAACAGCACGCTGATCGCATCGGCGGTGTTCAGATCGTCTTCCATTGCTTCGTCGAAGGCCTGCAGAAACCGTTCGGTCTCCAGGCTCTTTTCACCGGTGTCCTCTGCTTGTTCCAGTAAGCGGTTCAGGCGGTTTTTTGCCGTATACAGCCGCTCCAGCCCGTTTAGGGATTGCTGCATCGCATCGGCCGAAAAATTGATCGGGCTGCGATAATGGGCCGACAAGAGCCAAAAGCGCAGCGCTTCAGGATCATACTCCTGTTTGAGTTCCCGAACCGTGCGGATATTGCCGAGCGACTTGCTCATTTTTACATCTTCCATGGTGATCATGGCATTGTGCATCCAGTATTTGGCGAAGGTTTGTCCGGTCAGGGTTTCCGACTGGGCGATTTCATTTTCATGATGCGGAAACTGCAGGTCAGCACCGCCGGCGTGAATGTCGATGGTCTCCCCCAGGAGGGTTTTGGACATCACCGAGCATTCGATATGCCAGCCGGGCCGCCCCATACCCCAGGGGCTCTCCCACGCGGGTTCGCTCTCTTCTTTGCGCGCTTTCCACAGGGCAAAATCCAGGGGATTGCGTTTTTTTACATTTACATCCACCCGCGCACCGCTTTGTAAATCTTCGATGTCTTTTTTGGAAAGCCGGCCGTAGTTTTTTGCCTTCGATACATCAAAATACACATCGCCGTCTGTTTCATAGGCCGCATCCATCTGCACCAGCCCGTCGATAAACGCAACCATATCCTGTATGTGTTCGGTTGCCCGCGGATGCCGGGTATGGTCTTCCAGCACGTTCAGATCGCGTGCATCCTCTTCATATGCACGGATATATTTGTTGGTTATCTCGCCGATACCGGTGTTTTCTTCTTTGGCTTTATTGATAATCTTGTCGTCGATGTCCGTGTAGTTTTGCACATAGCGGACATCCATCCCCTTGTACAGGAGAAAGCGTCGCAGCGTGTCAAACACGACCAGAGGCCTTGCATTGCCAATATGAATATAGTTGTAGACCGTCGGGCCGCACACATAGATTTTTGCCACATTCTTTTCTACGGGTACAAATTCCTCTTTTTTACGGGTCAGCGTATTAAAAACTTGCATGTCCGCTCCTTTCTGTTCTGTTTTATACGAAAAGGGATGCATCCCTTGTTTACAGATATGCCTGCAGGCGGCGTTGCAGCTTGTCGGGTCCTAAAAGCAAAAGCAGCTGATTCAGATCCGGTCCGTGGACCGATCCCGTCAACAAAGAGCGCATGGTCATAAACAGCGGCTTGCCTTTTATGCCGGTTTCTTTTTGTACGCGCTTCATCAGGGTTTTTGCTTCCTCTGCAAAGTCCTCTACCGAACCGATGGCCTCATGCATTGCTTTGGCCAGTACCGGTGCCTGCTCGCTCTGTAGGTATTCCTCCGCTTCCGGTTCCACCGTATCCACCGTATCCGCAAAGACCATAGCCGACTCTTCGACAATATCCTGCAGGGTGTGGAGATTTTCTTTAAACGTTGCCGCCAGTAGCATGAGCCAGGCAGGGTCCGTTTCGTCGTCAATCCGACCGGCTTCTTTCAGATAAGGCTGCAGCAGCGCGGCCAGTTCCTCGTCGGACTTTTGTTTGATATGCTGCGCGTTGACCCAGTTCAACTTGTCGCGGTCAAAAATCCCGCCGCTGGAAGACACACGGGTAAAGTCAAACGCCTCAATCAGCTCATCCATGGTAAAGATCTCCTGATTGTCTTCCGGCGACCAGCCCACCAGAGCCAGGTAGTTGATCAGCCCTTCCGGCAAATACCCTTGCGCCCGGAAGTCCTCCACGGCAACATCGTCGTTTCGTTTGGACAACTTCTTGTGGTCTTTATTGAGTACGGTCGGCAAATGTACAAAGACGGGTTTTTCCCAGCCGAGCATATCGTAAAGGAGCACATGTTTCGGTGTGGAAGGCAACCACTCTTCCCCTCTGACTACATGGGTGATTCCCATGGCATGGTCATCGACAACCACGGCAAGATGATACGTGGGAAAACCGTCCGATTTGATCAGTACCTGATCGTCCATGTCTTCGGTTGCAATATCCATATGCCCGCGGATCAGATCGTCAAACACAATATGGGTCTTTGCCGGCAGCTTCATGCGCAGGACATACTCTTCGCCGGCTTCGATGCGTGCTTTTGCATCCTCCGGGCTGATTCCGCGGCACAGGCCGTCGTAGCGGGGCACTTTGCCGTCGGCTTTTTGCTGCGCACGCAAAGTATCCAGGCGTTCCTTGGTGCAAAAGCACGGATACGCATGGCCTTCTTCCAGCAATTTGTCGGCAATGTCGTCATAAATCCGCATGGATACGCGCTCGCTTTGAATATAAGGCGCATGCGCACCGGCCTGCACAATGCGGCCGTCTGTCATTTTTACACCTTCATCCACATGCAGGCCTGCCCATTGCAACGCCTCAAGCAGATTTTCGATGGCCCCTTCCACAAAGCGCGTGCGGTCGGTGTCTTCAATCCGAAGGAGAAAGTCACCCCCGTTTTGTTTTGCGTATAAATAATTGTATAGCGCGGTGCGCAGCCCGCCGATATGCAAATAGCCGGTGGGGCTGGGTGCAAAGCGCAGTCTTACATCTGTCATTTCCGTCTCCCTTATGCCTCTGTATTTCCTTTTAGTCCGATTTCTTCCGCCACCGTACGCATACCCAATATCGTCTCCCGAATCACATCATCGATAGACATGCCCAGGCGTTCTGCGCCCTTTGCAATGATCTCGCGGTCCACGCCGGCTGCAAATCCCTTTTGCTTCCATTTTTTCTTGACCGACTTCGGTTCCAGATCCAAAACGGATTTGCTGGGACGCATCAAAGCGGTCGCCGCCACCAGGCCCGTCAGTTCATCGATCGTGTAAAGCACTTTTTCGATATCTTCCACCGGTTCCACATCGGTGCACAAACCGTAACCGTGTGAAAGCACGGCACGGATGTCCTTCTCGGGCCAGCCGTTTTCCTGCAGAATTTTCTCTGTCATCCGGCAGTGTTCCTGTGGGTATTTTTCATAATCCAGATCGTGAATCAGCCCAATCACACCCCAGCGCTCCACTTCATCCGGCGCGTAGATGCCGGCAAAATGCCGCATGACCGCTTCCACAGACAACGCATGGGCAAACAGACTCTCCGATTCATTGTATTGTTTCCATAAGGCCAATGCCTCTTGTCTTGTCGGTGTCAAATGCCTCACTCCTTTTGCAGAAATTATACCACAGCAAGCCCCGCTTCCTCAGCGGGGCTTGCAATTTCTGTACAAACTGCGTGCGACGATATCCCTGTAGCTCGTTTTTCTCGGATGATACAAAACCGTTTCCGCATCCAAGCGGGAAAGAAGCAAAACCGTTTTACCAGCCACTGTAATCGATCCAATTGCAAGTTGAGACTTTCGGTAAATTCTTTTCTCTTTTGTTCCGGCAAATCCTGTTGCAAAAGATCGGCTAGCATACTCATAGAAGTAATCGGTGTTTTTAATTGATGCGAAATATCGGAGAGAGAATCCGCCAAAAACCGCTTGTCCTGCAATAATTTTTCTTGCTGTTCGCGCATACGCACCGTCAGCTTGTATAGATCCGCCGACAAGGCCGACAGTTCGCCTTTCTCGTAGTCCGCCGGGTTCAGGCGATAGTCTCCACTTAAGGCGCGGCGGATGTTTTCCGACAGCGCCTTTACTTTCTGCACCGCTTATTGTGCCCATAGAAAAACAGACAGGAAAAAAGACCGGTGCAAACACCGGCTGTGAGCAATGCAATTTTCACCTTACACCTCCGCCGCGTAACCCTGCCCGCGTACGGTTCGGATCCGCTCGCCATTCGGGTCACCGATTTTGTCCCGGATCCGTTTGATATACACGGTCAGTGTATTGTCATTGATAAAACGGCCGTCCACATCCCACAAACGCTCCAGTATCATTCGGCGGGTAAGCACCTGGCCAGGATGCTGCAGAAACAACAAGAGCAGCCGGTATTCCAGTGCCGTAAGAGACACTTCTTTTTCATCGACCCATACTTTCATTTTCAGCGCATCGATATACACATTGCCCAGACGGTACGAAACCGCATCTTCTTTCCCGCCCGCCCGGCGCAAAATACCCGCGATCCGGGTCAGCAGTTCCCGCAAACGAAAGGGTTTAGTGACATAGTCGACCGCGCCGAGTTCCAGCCCCATCACGNCATTGGCCTCATCGTCTATCGCAGACANAATGAGGATCGGGGTGGTGGTATTCTGCAGTTTCCGGCAGATATCGTAGCCGCTGCCGTCCGGCAAGGACAGATCCAGAAGAACGAGGTCGAACGATTGGGTCAATTGCGCACAGGCTTCCCGGAAGGTTTCGGCTGTGATTACCTCATACCCTTCCTGCCGGAGGGAATAGCTGAGTGCCATGCGTATGGTCGGGTCGTCTTCTACAAACAGGATTCGTTTCATAGTTTCACTCTACCATAAAAAAAGCCCCGCAACGTGACGATTTTGTCACTTTGCGGGGCTATTTCCTAAAATACGGCCGACAAAACAAAGTTCAGCACAAATAAGAGCGAGGCCCCGGTTACGATCGGGTGCACCTCTTTGAACTGTCCTTTCACGGCTTTCACAATGAGGTAGAAAATAAAGCCGGTAGCAATACCTGTAGAGATACTGTACGCCAGGCACATGAAGATACTGGCAAAAAACGAGGGGATGGCCACGTCCATATCCGTCCATTCGATATCTTTAAACGCAGCGAGCATCATAATCCCTACGGCGATCAGGGCAGCGCTGGTTGCCTGTGCGGGAACCAGCTGTGCGATCGGTGCCAGGAAGATTGCGAGTCCGAACAGGGCCGCCACGACAACCGAGGTTAAACCCGTGCGGCCACCCACGCTGATCCCTGCAGCCGACTCCACATAGGTGGTTACATTGGATGTACCCAGGATGGCCCCGATCGAGGTCGCAATGGCATCGGCGAAGAGCGCCTTATCCATTTTCGACTTGAATCCGGTGCTCTCCATCATCAGTCGTTCGTCTTCTTCGCTGAAGATTCCCGAGCGACGGCCGGTTCCGATAAAGGTGCCGATCGTGTCGAAGGTATCGGTCAGGCTGAAGGCAAAGATCGTAATCAGTACCGTGGGCAGTTTGGTTGTATCGGTAAATAAAGAGAGCAGGCCCTCCCGTCCGAGTGCGGCGCCAAAGGTGGTGCCTAATTCCGAAAAGGCCTGTCCGACGCCAATTCCGCTGGAAATCTGCGACAGGTCGACGACACCCATCGGGATGCCTGCCATGGTTGTTATGACGATCCCCAGGAGCAGCGCCCCTTTGACTTTTCGCACCAGCAGGATGACAGTGAGGATGAGTCCGAACAAAGCCAGCAGCACGCCTGCATTGTTCATCGGCACCAGTTCCGGCACGATCGAACTGTTGGCGATGACCGTGCCCGAATCCAGCTGCAGATACGTACCGGGGTCGGCCAGAAACTGCAGGAAGCCGCCGTTTTTCAAGCCGATATAGGCAATGAACAACCCGATACCGCCGGAGATGGCATTTTGCAAAGAAACCGGGATCGCCAGAATAATCATTTTGCGCACGCGGGTTACGGTGATCAGGATGTTGACCACCCCGCACAGAAACACCATGCCCAGCGCCTGCTGCCAGCTGAAGCCCAGGCCGAATACGACGGTGTAGGTAAAGAATGCGTTCAGTCCCATGCCGGCTGCCTGTGCATACGGCACATTGGCAAACAGGCCCATGACCAGCGTACCGACCATGGCCGCCAGTATGGTTGCCAGATACACGGCGCCCCAGGGCATGCCGGTTTGCGAAAGAATCAGCGGATTAACAAAAATAATGTAAGACATGGTGAAAAAAGTAGTTACTCCCGCGATCACTTCCGTGGAAACCGTTGTGTTGTTTTCCTTTAAACGAAAGAAGTTAACCATATTCCCTCCCAATAGAAAGTATTTATCCGCAACCATTATAGCACGCGCGGCCGGGTATTTCGAAACAAGATGCAATATGTTACACTTAGTCATAGAAAGAGGTGATCAGTTGCAATCGGAAACCCTGCGTACGGTAGCCCGTCTTGTCGTCGGGCTGTTTTTATTTTCTGTAGGCATTACCTGTACGGTCGTACCCGCTTTGGGTCTTGCCCCCTGGGACAGTTTTCATATGGGCCTGTCCGGACGCATAGGCATTACCATTGGCCAGGCGTCCATTGCCGTCGGCGTTGTTCTATTAATCATCGTTGCTTTTTTTCGCGAGCCTTTGGGTATCGGTACGATTCTTAATGTATGGCTGATCGGGTTTCTTATGGATGTTTTCCTGCAAAATGAACTCTTCCCCTATCATCCGAGTCTGCTGTACCGTTTTTTCCTGTTTTTTATGGGCATGGTGATTATTGCGGTGGCATCTTGGCTCTATATCGGCGCAGGCTACGGCGCAGGGCCACGCGACGGGCTGATGCTGACCGTTATGCGCCGAACCGGCTGGCCGGTATCTGTTACGCGCATACTCATTGAAGGCAGTGCGGCTCTTTTCGGTTTTCTTCTCGGCGGTTCCTTAGGGATCGGGACGATACTCATTTTTCTATTATTAGGTCCGATACTCGGGATCTGGTTTCGCATGGTCGACTTTGACGCCAATGCGATCGATCATAAAACCTTTCAGTTCAAACCAAAAAAGAAATGACCGGGTTCAGGCCGGTCATTTTTTCTTGTCGCTATGGGAAGACGTCCCGGGGTTGAACAAAGTCGTATCCGTTCGCCTGCATTTTGTCGATATAGCCGTTGAGGATTTTGGTATTGGTTTCGCTGACAGCGTGCAGGAGGATCACCGCACCGTCGCGGGTATGTTCTGTCAACAGTCGCATGGCTTCTTCTTCGGGCAGCTGCTTGTCGGTTTCCCAGTCGCGGTAAGTCAGGTCCCAAAAAAGGGTGGTGTAGCCCATTTCCTGATATAAGGCAAGCGAGCGGATGCTCCAGGTGCCTTCGGGCGGTCGCAGAAGCCTGGCGGGTTTTTCCCCGATAACCTCTTCAAATGCCTGTTCCAGGGAGAGCACGTCTTCGTTTAAAGCCGCCGGGTTTTCGCTGTCCAATAAAAGCGGCGGATTCAAATGCATCATTGTATGATTCCCCACCTGATGCCCTTCGTCCAGCATCCGCCGTATTGTATCGGGTTCGGTTTCCAGAAAACTGCCTGTCACAAAAAAGGTGGCTTTTACCTGCTTTTCCTGCAATATGTCCAGGATGCGCGTTGTATAATCTTTGAAACTGTATCCGCAGTCAAAGGTGAGAACCAGCTGCTTTTGCGGTTCCGGTATGCGTGAATACGCGCCATACTGATTAATCAGCGACTCGACATCGTTACCGGCCGGATACGACCAGCCATAAGCGGTATTGTCGAGCGCATCGTTTGTTTTTTCTGCTTCTGTGATGGTTATATCGCCCATATCAGCAACGGTTTCCGGCTCCCGGATCAGTATCTTGGTGCCTACGGGCAGCACATCGGGATCGGCCAGGTTGTTCCATGCGAGCAAGTCAGAAACCCGCACCTTATAGCTGCGGGCAATGCTTGAGAGCGTATCGCCGGAACGCACCGTCCAGATGATCCCGCCGGTGCCGGGATCTACCCGGCCGTTTTGTGCTTCCGTTTCCGATTGCGCTTCTATGGTTACCTCGGTCAGGGCTTTTTGCGTGGTGGGGACTTCTTGTGTCGCAGATTCCGTGTCGGGCGCCTCTGCCAAGGACGCGAAATTATCTTCTATTTGTACCGCCCGCGGGGTTGATCCCTGTGTCATCGCCTGTTGTGCCGGAAGAGCGGCACAAGCCGGCAAGAGCACACTAAGAAGTACAAAAATACCAATAAAAAGCGGCCTTTGTCCGATTTCTTTTTCCGTATTTGTATTCATGATAACAATATACATCGAAGCGGGCTNTACGGTCAATTACAAAATAGTAACAATGNATGATAACGTTTTAGCATGTCTTAGGCAAGCTCACAAGGAGCGCCTTTTATCTGCAACCGGATTGCGGTTTATGGGACATACAGCTCTTTTCCGCCAATTCCCGGATCACACCGAACAGATCGATTGCAGCCTGTTCCGGACCTTTCTTTTCGAATCCGTCCACACCCAGCTGCGTTCGCAGTTCGCCTACAATGACGTTTTTCTCAAACAGGGCGTGAAAATAGTCTTCCAAAAGGACATCGGTCTCTTCCTGCTTCTGCGCGGGACCGAAAGGATTGGCAAAATAGGACGTGGTTTCCCCTACTTCCGTTGTTGTGCCTTTGGCCTGGCGGCGTCCGGCGCGAAACACGGCAATGGCCTCCTGTGCATCGGCAAAGCGTTTCACTGCATTTTCTCCGTCTTGCAAAACTTGATAATTATTCGCATACAGGCAGATATCCACCGGCAGTCCCTGCATAATTTCCCGATAGGTTGCCACCGGGTTGATCAGCCGGGCGTTGATCTTGTCGGGGTTCATAAAAATGGATCGGTCCAGTTCTTTGAACGCATAGCCGGTGTCTAAATCGTCCAGCCGGACAAAGGCACCGATCTCTGTTCCGGTACCGGTAATCCCGCGGTCGGTATCCAGCGTAAACGTACCCATATCGTCGAAAATAATCGTCATGTCGGCAATATGGTCCTCCGCCAGGGAACGGAACGCTTCGATACTTTCGCTCTTGCCGGCGCCGCTGTCTCCCACGATCACCACATTGGCCATGTGTCCGTCTTTCAGCACAATCTGCACCATGGCTCCGTGTATCGGGAGATGGCCGCGCTTGATCTGTACCAGATTGTGGAGTGTGAGCACCATCTTTTTCATATAGCCGAAATAGTCATGCGCCTCATGATGCGATACGACTCCCAGCATAATCTGATTCTCGATATCGTCAAAGAAGATCGTCTCGCGTTCTTCTTCGTGATTGTCTGCACCGAACAGCAAAATGAGATCGGGTTTTCTTCCGGCAATTTCCGCTTCCGTAGCCAGTTCAAACAGATTCGACAAAGAGACGCCATGCGTGAGAAAATCGCGATGGATATAAATAAATGCCAAAAGCCCGCCGACTTTGGCCGGATAGCAGAAGAAATGGTCTTCATTCATCCCCATGCGCGGCAGCGGATTGGTTTTTACTTCTTTGAACAGACCGTCCCGTTTATTGCGCTTGGGATAGGTGATAAAGGGCGTTTCAAGTACCGTGGTCTTGATAAACTCCACCCGCGAAAGCATCGCATAATCCGTAGGTACCGGCCACAGAATCTCTTTGAGTATCATAGCTACATTGGTACCGGCCGGCACCTGGCGGTACACGGTCGGTTTGAAGGTAGAGGTATTGTTGGAAATTTTCCGGTACAGATTCAGAATCAGCTCGTCAAACTGCGTTTTCGTATCAATGAATCCGCCGTTGACCAGCAGACCTTCGGTCCCTTTGTCCTCCAGAATAAAACCATATCGCTCCAAACCGCGCCAGTATTTGTAGATACCTTCAATCAGATGGCGCCATTCCGTTCGTTCTTCATACAGATTCCGGTACTGCGGAAACGCCGCGGCAATCCGGCGCGAGTCCATCACGGTTAAAAGCTTGAAGATCGTCGTCAGCTCTTCGATCTTCTCTGCGGTGTCCGCATCTTTGAATTCATCGGTCAGAAGCCGGTTGGTGCGGGAGTACTGGTCCTTGTTCTTTCGCAAAAAATGCGACAACACCGAGCGAAAGCCCTCGCTCTCCAGCACCTCATCGTCTGTGACACAATACTTGCGCGAAAAATTCAGCAAAGCCTTGTCGTTACTGAGCGCCCATTCTTTTTTCATCTATTTCAACACCTTCTGTCTATTATTTGTGAAATTTATTTTACGCTTTATTATAACACAAGAGCTTGCCTACCGTGGAATACCGGACAGGCATACGGAATTGCCCTTTACGAAAAAAAGAATGGACCCCCTGCCGGGCTATCCATCCTTCTTTTCTTGCGGCATCTGCGCCGCCCCGCGCTATCTTGCCGAATAGTTGGGGGCTTCTTTGGTTATGCTGATGTCGTGCGGATGATTTTCCACGAGCGACGCAGCCGTGATTTTCATATAGTGGGTTTCTGTTTGCAGGGCGTGAATGTCTTTGGCTCCGACATAGCCCATACCCGCGCGCAAGCCGCCGATCAGCTGATACACGATCTCACCCAGCGGCCCTTTGAACTCCACGCGGCCTTCGACGCCTTCCGGCACGTATTTCTTGGCACTTCCCTGGAAATAGCGGTCGGACGAGCCCTGGCGCATCGACGCGATCGAACCCATGCCCCGGTACACCTTAAAGCGGCGCCCTTCATACAGTTCTTCTTCGCCGGGGCTTTCTTCCGTACCGGCAAACAACGAACCGATCATGACCGTATCGGCACCGGCTGCGATCGCTTTGGTAATATCGCCTGAATACTTGATCCCGCCATCGGCAATAATCGGAATATCGTGTTTTTTTGCCACTTCGGCCGCGGCCATAATCGCACTGATCTGCGGAACACCGATCCCCGTGACTACGCGGGTTGTACAGATGGATCCCGGTCCGATACCGATCTTCACACAGTCGGCTCCGGCTTGTATGAGCGCTTCGGTACCTTCTGCCGTTGCAACATTGCCGGCAATCAGCTGCAGATCCGGGAAGCGGGCTTTGATCTTCCTTATGGTTTCCAAAACGCCGGCCGAATGGCCGTGTGCCGTGTCAATCACCACGACATCCACCTTGGCTTTAACCAGCGCTTCAATCCGTTCCATCACATCGGGGCTGACACCGACCGCCGCCCCGGCTAAAAGCCGTCCGACACTGTCTTTGGCCGAGTTCGGATGCTGAATCGTTTTTTCTATATCCTTGATGGTAATCAGGCCGGTCAGTTTGTAATCATCGTCGACCAGGGGGAGCTTTTCGATCTTGTACTGCTTTAAGAGTTCGAGCGCTTCATCCATCGTAATGCCCTGCTGCGCCGTTACGATGTTTTCCGATGTCATCACCTCATCCACCCGCTTGTCGGTTTCGGTTTCAAAGCGGATGTCGCGATTGGTGAGTATGCCTTTGAGCACATTATGCTCATCCACGATCGGCACACCGGATATGCGGTAATGCGCCATCAGGTCCATGGCTTCTTTGATGCTGTTATGCGGATGCAGAGAAAACGGATCGGTGATAACGCCGTGTTCCGAACGTTTGACCCGATCGACTTCCCGCGCCTGTTCTTCTATCGTATTGTTCTTATGAATGATGCCGATGCCGCCTTCGCGTGCCATGGCGATCGCCATGCGGGATTCGGTGACCGTATCCATCCCCGCGCTCATCAGCGGAATGTTGAGAAACACCGATCTTGTCAGCCGCGTGCGCACATCCGTTTCTTTCGGCAAAACGGTCGACTTCTGCGGCACCAGCAAGATATCGTCAAATGTGAGTCCTTCTCCGTAGTATTGCAAGCCCTTACCCTCCTATGATTTTGCATTAGTATACCACACCTGCATGAAATTCGGCATAAAAAAGACCGCCTCTTTCGAGACAGTCTTTTCTTGGATCAGCTTACATCATGCCGCCCATGCCACCCATGCCGCCCATTCCGGCGCCACCCATGCCGGCCATCGGGTCTTCTTCTTTAATATCCACAACGGCGGCTTCCGTGGTCAGAACCATGGATGCGATCGATACCGCGTTTTCCAATGCGGAGCGGGTTACTTTCGTCGGGTCAACAATACCGGATTTCAGCATGTCCACATATTGATTGTTCATGGCATCGTAGCCTTGGCCTTCTTCGGCTTCCTTGACTTTTTCTACAATGATGGATCCTTCCATCCCTGCGTTGATCGCGATTTGCTTCAACGGCTCTTCAAGGGATTTCAGAATGATCTGTACGCCGGTGCGCTCGTCGCCTTCAAACTGATCGACCAGTTTTTCCACAGCCGGAATCGTATTGATCAGAACCGTTCCGCCGCCGGGCACAATGCCTTCTTCCACCGCAGCGCGGGTCGCGGACAATGCGTCTTCGATACGGAGTTTTCGTTCTTTCAGTTCGACTTCCGTTGCAGCACCCACCTGGATCACCGCTACGCCGCCCGAGAGTTTTGCCAGGCGTTCCTGCAGTTTTTCGCGGTCAAAGTCGGAGTCGGATGCATCGATCTGATTGCGGATCTGCTGGACGCGTTCTTTGATCTTTTCTTCCGCGCCTTCGCCGCCGACGATGACGGTTTCTTCTTTGCCGACCTGTACGCGGCGTGCACGGCCGAGCATGTCAATGGTCGTGTCTTTTAATTCATAGCCCAATTCTTCCGTGATGACGGTTCCATTGGTCAAAATGGCAATGTCTTGCAGCATTTCTTTTCTGCGGTCGCCAAAGCCCGGGGCTTTTACGGCTACACAGTTGAAGGTGCCGCGCAATTTGTTTACAACCAGGGTTGCCAGTGCTTCGCCTTCAATATCTTCGGCAATGAGCAGCAGCGGTGCGCCCTGTTGTACGATCTGCTCGAGAATCGGCAGAATATCCTGAATATTGGTGATTTTCTTGTCGGTAATCAGAAGATACGGATCGTCCAGTTCGGCTTCCATTTTGTCGGTATCGGTTACCATATAGGGCGATACATAGCCTCTTTCAAACTGCATCCCTTCTACCACTTCCAGCGTGGTTCCCATGGAACGCGATTCTTCTACGGTGATAACACCGTCTTTACCGACTTTTTCCATCGCCTGCGAAATCAGTTCGCCGATTTCTGTATCCGCGGCGGAAATAGCCGCAACCTGGGCGATTTCTTCCGGTGTGTCTACATCCTTGGAGAAGCCCTGGATCGCATCCACAGCCGCTTTGCTTGCTTTGCGCAGGCCTTTTTGCAGAATCATCGGATTGGCTCCGGCCGCTACATTGCGTAAGCCTTCGCGGATAATCGCCTGGGCAAGCAGCGTTGCCGTTGTCGTACCGTCTCCGGCGATTTCGTTAGTCTTGATCGCCACTTCTTTTACGAGTTGGGCGCCGATGTTTTCAAATTTGTCTTCCAGTTCGATTTCGCGGGCAATGGTAACCCCGTCGTTCGTAATGGTCGGTGCACCGAAGCTCTTTTCCAATACGACATTGCGGCCTTTCGGTCCCAGTGTTACTTTTACGGTATCTGCCAGCTTATTGATGCCCGCTTCCATGCCTTTACGGGCATCGGCGGAAAACTGAATATCTTTAGCCATGTGTATCTCCTCCTCTTAGTCTTCCAGTACAGCCAGTACATCGGTGAATTTTACGATGATGTACTCATTGCCGTCGATTTTAACTTCCGTTCCGGAATATTTTGCATAAATCACATTGTCGCCGACTTTAATGGCGTCTTTGGTTTTTTCGTCATTTTGCACTTCTTCTCCCACGGCCAGTACTTTGGCAAACTGGGGGGCTTCCTGTGCCGACGAGGGCAGGACAATCCCTGATGCGGTGGTTTCCTCCGCTTCTACTTTTTCAATAACAAGTCGTGTACCCAAAGGTTTTAATCTCATAATTCTGCCTCCTGCTTATCGTATTATTGTATTAGCACTCGATCGGATTGAGTGCTAATAACACCATCCTTATAATAACCGATCGGCGAAGCAATTGCAAGCCGGTATTATGACTTTTTTCCGGCACCTAATTTGTGATCCCTTGCATAGTAAAAAAGCATTTGCTGCAATAAGCCCGCATCCTCGCCGAATCGCTGTACCGCCGCCTCGGCAATCTGCTTCCGCCCGTCTTCTCCATTTGGATACAAGGCCCGCATCACGCGATGCATCCAGACATCTACCGGAAAAACATCGCCTTTGCCGTAGGCAAACAGCAAGATGCAGTCGGCCACTTTAGGTCCTACCCCGGGCAGTTGCAGAAGAACCTTTCTTGCTTCGTTGGCCGAAAGGGAAAAAGGAAGGGAAAGATCCCAGCTGCCCTCTGCAATGCGCGCAGCTGTCTGGGCAATATAACGGTCTCTGTAACCGGTTGTACACAAGGCGCGCAAACGGCTCGGGGGTACAGCGGCCAATTGTTCCGGCGCAGGAAAAGAAAACACGCCTTCTTCTATTTCTTCGCCCCAATGGGCCGCCATGCAATGTATGCCCGTATGAATCCGGGCAAAATGATTGTTGGCGGAAAGGATAAAACTGATTATGGTGACAAAAGGATCCTGCAGAAGAAGCCGCAGGCCCTTGGCATACAAAAGCGCATCGACTAAAGCCGGATCTTTTGCATAAGGGGACAGATCCCTCTCGGTATGCAGGCCAAGAAAGCGCAGCCATTTGTCCGGGTTTTGTATAGCTCCGGAAAACACTACTTCTTCCCCTGTAGTTTGTACATGCAGGACTTCTTTGTCCCGCACAAGAAAATATCCGTTTTCTTTCTGATACCAGTGGAATATCTGTCCGCACCGGATCGTTTTGTCGGGATGCCAATCGGCCAACGGAACGCGCAGCCATTCTTTCATCTGTTTCACTCCAATAAAAAAAGCGGAGCAGATTTTTCTGCTCCGCCTGCTGTGCTTCTTATACCCAGCCTCGCATTTTCATAACATCCGCAACTTTCTTTACGGAGATCATGTAGCTGGCTTTACGCATCGGCACATCGTATTCGTTTTTCAGCGCCCAGATGTCTTTGAAGGCGTTGACCATGGCTTCTTCTTCTTTTTCTTCAACTTCTTTTTCCGACCAGTAGTAACCGTACAGGTTTTGTACCCATTCGAAATAGGATACGGTTACGCCGCCGGCATTGGAGAGAATGTCGGGAGTTACGGTGATGCCGCGCTCATTGAGCACTGCGTCGCCGGCCGGTGTGATCGGGCCGTTGGCTGCTTCTACAACCAATTTGGCATTGATCGCTTTGGCTTGTTCTTCGTCGATCGCGTTTTCCAGTGCAGCCGGAACCATAATGTCGACATCGGTTGCCCAGAAGTCTTCCAGCGAACGGGTTTCTGCGCCCGGGAGGCCCAGCAGGTTTTTGTGTTCGCCCATGTATTCAAACATTTGGTCGAAATCCAGACCGTCTTCGTTGTAGATGGAATACGTGCCGCCTTTGGGTTCCCACTCACCGATGGCTACGACTTTTGCACCCAGTTTGATGAGGTTCTTTACGGTGTAACGGCCTACGTTACCGAAGCCCTGTACAGCTACGCGTGCGCCGTTTAAGTCCATGCCGAGTTCACGGGCCGCTTCTCTTGCGATAACGGCAACACCGAATCCGGTTGCTTCATTACGGCCTTCCGAACCGCCGAATCCAACGGGTTTTCCGGTGAATACGCCGATTTCCTGGCGTCCGGTCAGGTTTACATATTCGTCGACCATCCAGGACATGATTTTGCCGCTGGTGTTTACGTCCGGTGCCGGAATGTCAACTTTTTCGCCCAGGTAATGGTACATGCCTCGTACAAAACCACGTGCAATCTGCTCCAGCTCTCTGTCGGACATGCCGATGGGATCTACGCAAACGCCACCTTTAGCTCCGCCGTACGGAATCCCAACGATTCCGCATTTGAAGGTCATCCAAACCGAAAGCGCCTTAACTTCGTCCAGGTTTACGCCGGGATGAAAACGCACGCCGCCTTTACCCGGTCCAATCGCGTCGTTGTGAAGGGAACGATAGCCTTTAAACGTTTTCAGGGATCCGTCGTCCATGCGTACGGGAATCGTAATTTCGATAACCCGTTTCGGTTCTTTCAACATTTCGTATACGCTTACATCCAGGTTCAGGGATTCGCAGGCGTTGCGCACTTGTAATTGCGCATTTTCCAAGGGTGAAATCATTTCTTTTGCCATAGCTTTGCCAGCCTCCTCTTTAAATCAAGTAGTATTTTTCAATACTTTTGATTTGTTTTTTATTATTTAAATAGATTATTTCATTGAAGTAATAATTTTCTATATGAAATATCTATTATTATCCTCACTTAATAAAACGTAGCTATTATATTTTTTATAAACAATGGCTTTGCCCATTCTATATAGTAGTAGAACCTCTTTCTAGCAGGATTAAATCCCAAACTTCCTTCGTCCAACTTAATCTATATATGGGTCCCGTCATGCTCGTATGCAGGATTATATCCTAATGGAGGAATTACAGGATCACCATTTTTGTTGTTTGTAAATACTTTGTTAATGTTTCTATTTTATTGGCTACAATTTCAATAAAATAGTGTTTTAAATAATTTTTTTCATTGTCCAAAATAAGTCTCATACTAAGCAGCAGGATTTAAAAACTCCTCTGGATATCGAATCGCTGACATCATTTTATCTTCATCGTAATCTGTATCTTTTAAAATTATAGTGTGTATTATTCTTAATAATTTTCTACATAGTGCAATTATTGCTTGTTTTCCTGTAAGCTGATTCTTGCTTCGGGTTGTATAGTAATTATACATTTCTTTAAATGCACGATTTGTTCGTATCATTCCTAATATTGCTTGATACAATACCCTACGAAGATCCTTGCGACCCCTTCTGCTTATTGTTGTTTTTCCTTTCATTTTACCAGAGCTGTTTTCTATTAAAGAAAGTCCCGCCATCTTTATAAGTTGTTTTGAATTTTTGTATTTCTTTATATCGCCTAGTTCAGCAACGATACCACTTGCTGTTACAATCCCTATACCCTTTATCTGTACCATTTTTTCTGTTTCATCTAGGCTGCTACATAGCTCGGTGACATGATTATCTATTTCTTCAATTTGTTGTAGGAATCCTTCATATTTTTCTAGAAGATAATTTAATTCCATTTTTGCAAATGAAAGGCCCTCTCTAATACCTATACTATTTTTACTAGCTGCTACAAGCCTTTCTATCTTCTTTAGCCCTACACCTCTTCTCATCTTTGGAGGTAGCATCTCATAGATCTCATTAGGTGATACCTTTTCAATTTCAGATGGGAAGATATACTTCTTAATTATCTTTATAAATGATTTTGATTCCCAACCCACATAGGCTTCTTTGTATTCTGGAAAATATCTATCTAACCAGTTGTGTATCTGGTTCTTTGTTCGATTTAAGTCCTTCACCATAACCTGTCTTAAATTCTTTGCATTCCTTAGTTCTTCATACTCTCCCTCTAGTAAATTAGGAGTGGAATATCTAGCGTCTTTTACTAACTGTGCAATTATTTTAGCATCTTTTTTATCTGTTTTAGTTTGATTGTTATCGTCTAATTCTTTTATCTTTTTTACATGCATTGGATTTACTGTAACAATAATATATTCTTCTGTATCTTTAAGATATCTGGCAATATTTAACCAGTAATGTCCTGTTGGCTCCATCCCAACAATTACACGATCTTTATTTTCAGCTAATTTAATCTCTCTTATCCAACTTTCAAATTCTAGGTATCCTAAAAGTGAATTGTTGAATTTGATTGATTTTCCAAACTCTATACCTCTGATATCCTGAGCTCTTGCTACATGGAATTCTTTTGCAATGTCAATTCCAACAATTAAAGTTTGATCTGTTAATTGATTTAATCGTTCATTTTGTTTATAATTCATAGTGAATCCTCCTTTAAATTAAGAATTGTTTTCTTTCAATTACAATTATACCTTAATTTATCTGTGAGGATTTCTTGTTTTTATAGTATCACAGGAAGCTCGTATGTTTTTTATCACTACTATCCTATCATTGAAAAACACTTCTTGCAAGCGATGAAATTACGGAGATTCCATGAAATCATTATCCCAAAGTTTATCGCTTCCGGATAATTTTTTATCCATCGGCAAGGCCGATCCACGCCTCATACAAGGCGTCAATCCGCCTTTGTGTCTCTTCCCGTTTTTCCGCCAATGCACGCACTTCGTTCGGGTTTTCATAGAAAGCCGAATCGCCCAGTTGCCGGTCAATCCAGATGATGGTCTCTTCCAGTGTACGGATTTCTTCTTCCAGATGGCTTTTTTCTTGTCGTTTGCGTTTTTCTTCCTGTCGGTTTTCGCGATCCTTCCGTTTTGTTTTTTGCACCTGCGTGCGGTTTACCTCCACCGTTTCCTGTGCATCCGCTTCGCGTTGTTTCTCCACATAGTAATCGTAATTGCCCAGATAGGAATCCAGCCCGTCCGGTTTCATTTCCAGGATCCGCCCCGCCACGCGGTTCAGAAAATAGCGGTCGTGCGATATAAACAAAAGTGTGCCCGTATAATGCAGACAGGCCTCTTCCAATGCTTCCTTGGAATCCATATCCAGATGATTGGTCGGCTCATCCAGTAAGAGCAGATTGCTTTCCGACAGCATCAGCTTGCACAAAGCCACGCGGGCGCGTTCGCCGCCGGACAAATCGTCCACGGACTTGAACACATCATCCCCGTAAAATAAAAAGGCTGCCAGAATATTCCGGATTTCTCCGTGGGTGAGCTGCGGCTTACTGTCCCAGACCTCTTCTATCACCGACTGCCCGGCGTGCAGATCCTTCTGCTCCTGATCCAAAAAACCGAGCCGGACACCGGTGCCCAGTGCAAAGCCGCCTTCTGTTGGTTGGACTTCTCCGCGGAGGATCCGAAACAAAGTGGTTTTTCCCACCCCGTTGGGTCCGATGATCCCTGTGCGTTCGCCCCGTTCGATATGCAGATCGACACCGGCAAAAAGCTTTTTCTCCCCGAAACGCATACCAAGGCCTTCCATATCCAGTACATCTTTACCGGAGGTACGCTTGGGCGTAAGAGCCAAACGCATGGACGCCGCGTCCTGCTCGGGCTTTTCTACGCGGTCCATCCGCTCCAGCATTTTTCGTCTGGAGCGCGCCTGTATGAGATAGCGCTCGCCGCCGTAGTTTTCATAGCGCCGGATGATCTCTTCTTGTCTTTTGATCTCTTTTTGCTGATTCGCATAGGCTTTTGCCTGCACTTCCCGGGCTTGTCGCCGTTTTTCCATAAAGCGCGTATAATTGCCTTCGTAGGTTTCAATCCGGTCGTCCAGAAAAGCCGTGCGCGTTGTAACGGCATCCAGAAAATACCGGTCATGCGAAATAACCAGTAGCGTGCCTTTATATTCTTTCAGGAAGCTTTCCAGCCAGGCCACCGCCTGCAGATCCAGATGATTGGTCGGCTCGTCCATCAGAAGAACATCCGGTTCCTGCAAAAGCAGGCGCGCCAAAAGAACCCGGGATTTCTGTCCTCCCGAGAAGGTGGATACGCGCCTTTCATAGTGTTCTTCCGTAAAACCCAGCCCGTGCAGCACACCCCGGATCAACGAATCGGTCTGGTATCCTCTTTTTTGTTCAAATGCATCCATTGCGTGCTGATAATCGGCCAGGGTCTTTTCATACGAAGCATCTTCCGCTGCAAGCCCGGCAACCTCTTCCGCCAATGCCTGCACCTTTTTTCCTAATGCAATGACCTCCGCAAACACATCCAGACAGACCTGCATCAGAGTCCGGTCGGATTCAAAGCTTGCATGCTGTTCCAGATAGCCGATACGCAGGCCTTTTCGTTTGCTGACCGTTCCCGTATCCGGTTCGATCTCTCCTGCCAGTATGCGCATCAGAGTCGTCTTTCCCGAACCGTTATTGCCGATCAAACCGATCCGCTCTTTTTCGCGCAAATGCAGGGATATATCGTCCAGTACATCCTGTATGCCGAAACTCTTCCCGATTTTTTGTGCCGCTAATACAATCATGTCAACCATCCATAGAAAATCCAAAGAAAACAGCAGTGCGAACACTGCTGTTTTACACGGCTGTTATTTCCCTATCTGGGAACGTAGTCGCTCTGATTATTGATGTAGTAGGTAAGGGTGAACAAGGATTCATTCAGATGTACATTTTCCACAACCACTTTTTCCGGCACCTTCAGATCCACCGGGGCAAAGTTCCAAATTCCCTTGACCCCCGCATCCACTGCGATGTCCGCTACCTGCTGTGCTACATGCGCCGGGGTGGTAATCACTACAATATCCACTTTTTCTTTATCAATAAACGTACTGAGTTCTGCCTGATCGTATACGGGAATGCCGTCAAATTCTTCGCCGATTTTCTCTTCATCCGTGTCAAACATGCCGATGATCATGAACCCGAGGCCTTCAAAGCGTTCATACTGTGCCAGCGCATGGCCGATATTGCCCGCACCGACGATGACCGCGTTATAGTCTCTGTTGATACCGATGATGCGCTCGATCTCTCCGCGCAATTCTTCCACATTGTAACCGTAACCCTGTTGTCCGAATCCGCCGAAATGGTTTAAGTCCTGCCGGATTTGCGATGCGGTTAAGCCGGTAATATTGCTGAGCTCCTGGGACGAGATGCGGATGATACCTTTTTCAGCAATCATGCCCAGATAGCGATAATACTTGGGCAGGCGCTTAATCACCGCGATAGATACCCTGTGCTCTTTCTTCATGCCTACATCCTCCTTGTTCGCTTATTCGTGAACTTATTCCTTCACAAACAAAAGACTGTGAAATTTACCTTTATTTTATCAGCAACAAGCGTTTCCGTCAATCATTTTTAGATACTTTTTAAAGAATTAACAGACTGTTAAGCTTAGGCCAAAGATACCGCAAAAATCCCCGGCCTTTCGGCCGGGGACGGTTGTTCCGGAAACAGTTATCCGATCAATTGCTGATACAATCCTGTGATCAGAACAATGAGTATGGCAACCGGTGCAAACCAGCGGATCAGAAAGCGCCACAGCGCCTCCAGATGGAAGGGGCTGCTGCTTTTTACTTCGTCGACGGCTTCGTCGATATTCCAGATCCATCCGATGAAGATCGACATCATCAAACCGCCCAGCGGCAACATGATATACGATGTGATCCAATCCAGTGCATCAAAGAAAACCAGATCCAAAAACGGCAGTTTGAAGTCTCCCAGCACCCCGTACGACAACGACGCGAGGATGCCGATAACAAACAGCGTCAAGCCGACGATAACGACGGAATTCTTTCTTTGCCATCCGAACCGGTCTACGGTATAGGTAATGCTCGTCTCCAAAAGAGAGATGGACGAGGTGAGCGCCGCGAATAATACCAGCAGGAAGAACAGGATCCCGAAAATCTGGCCTAACGGCATGGCGGCAAACACCTGCGGCAGGGTGACAAACAGAAGTCCTGCCCCTTGCGTAGGCGACAAACCGAATGCAAACACAGCGGGCAATATCGCAAAACCGGCCAGCAAAGCCACCATGGTGTCTATCGCCGGAACGACGATCGCGTCTTTCGCTAAATCTTCTTCTTTACCGAGATAGGATCCGTAGGTAATGATAATCCCCATACCAAGGCTAAGCGAGAAAAATACCTGTCCGATCGCCGCGAGCACCACCTGCGGAGAGAAAGCCGAAAAGTCCGGTTTCAGATAATACGCCAGTCCTTCCGCCGCTCCGGGCAGCGTCACCGAACGTACTACCGAGATGATAAGCAGAACAAACAGGGCCGGCATCATAAATTTGGATGCCCGTTCAATCCCGGCAGTAATGCCGCGGGCCACAATCAGAACCGTAGCCAGCATAAAGATGCCGTGGTAAATGAGCGGTTCCACCGGCGCGCTGATAAAAGCGCCGAAATAGGTTTCCGTGTCTGCAGGGATGGCATTGAGTATACCCGCAACGATATATTTGAGTACCCAGCCACCGACGACGCTGTAGAAAGCCAAAATCAGAAACGCCGCCAGTATGCCGACGCCGCCGATCCAGCCCCAGCCTTTTTTGAGTTTGTCATAGGCGGAAAACGCATCAGTTTGCGTTTTACGGCCGATGACCATTTCGCCGAGCATCATGGTAAAGCCGATAAGAATTACAATGATAAGATATGTCAGTACAAAGATTCCACCCCCATTTTCCCCGGCGAGATAGGGGAACTTCCAAAGATTCCCCAGTCCGACAGCAGAACCGGCTGCTGCCATCAGAAATCCGAAACTTGAACCCCATGACGCGCGATTGTTGTTTCCGTTTTGATCCATGTCGAACCCTCCTTTACAAAGTATATGTAACTGTCTCCATTATAACATGATTGAGTATTATGTCAATTTTGTTGTATTATTTTACATTTTTAATAAGAAACCAAAAGAATGAATGTTATATTTATAATAGGTTCAGTTTCTCTCTTTGTCAGAGTCATATTAATAGTTATTCTTAATAGTTTCGCGCATAAAATTGTTAAATCAAAAAACGTACTGCTTTTGTATTCGTGCAGTTTCGTGATAGAACTGTCTATATTCTGCTACAATAGCAAATTTCTTTGCATTAATAAATAATTATTTCTCATCTTTTGGGGTTTTATTCCCTTAGGTGCCTGGTCTTCCGACCACATCCCATTTCTCTTTCCTGCCGCGGTCTGCGCTAATAATATACGGAATAAACGGTATACAAGCAATATATTGTCTTTTGCCATAAAAAAGAAACCCGGGCGGGCTTCTTTTTACCGATACGGCTTGGTCGCTTCCAGTATGCGGGTAATGGCTTCTTCTGCGGAGATATCTTCGTTTTCCCTGTCTTTTCGCAACGAATACTCCACAATCCCTTCCGCCGCTTTTTTCCCGATTGTCACACGGATCGGAATGCCGATCAGATCGCGGTCGTTAAACTTCACTCCGGCGCGCTCGTTGCGATCATCCAGCAGTACTTCGACTTTTTCTTTTTTGAGGCGGTCATACATTTCGTCAGCCATTTGCACGGCTTGCGCATCTTTCATGCTGGGTATGGTCAGAATGACATGATACGGCGCAACAACCAAAGGCCAGACGATGCCGGCATCGTCCCAGTTTTGTTCCACCACCGCGGTCACACTGCGGGTGATCCCGATGCCGTAGCTTCCCATTTCAAAGGGAACAGCTTTTCCGTTTTCATCCAGGAATGTGGCACCCATGGGCTCGGAATATTTTGTCCCGAACTGGAAAATATTCCCGACTTCAATGCCGCGGTCAAAATGCAATGGCGCTCCGCACAAGGGGCACAAATCACTTTCTTCGATCATCAGCAGGTCTTCGGCCACTTCTCCTTTGAAATCGCGCCCGAAAACGGCATCGGTTTTGTGGTATTCGGTGCGGTTTGCCCCCACCACCAAACCGCCGGCTTCTGTCAGCGAACGATCCACAATCACCCGAACCTCTTCCGGCAGACCGATCGGTCCGGTATAGCCCGCCGCAGCACCGGTCAGCCGTTCGACCGTTTCGCTGTCCATCATTTCCATATCGTGTTCCGGCGTTTGCAGATAAGCCGCAGCTTTCGTCAGATTCAGTTCCCGGTTCCCCGGTATGAACAAAAAGATCGGTTCGCCCGCGACCAGAAGATCGATCGCTTTGGCGCAATGCGACGCAGGCTTATCCAGGAATTTACTGACCTCTTCAATCGTGGTCGCACCCGGAGTGTGCACCTCTTCGGGCGCATCTTTGGCGGGCAGGGTTTCCATTTGCAGTTTGACTTCCGCTTTTTCATCGGTTGCCGCAAAATGACAGGCCGAGCAGTGCGCAATGACGCCTTCCCCCACTTCGGACAAAGCGATAAACTCTTCGCTCATATCGCCGCCCATTGCACCGGAATCGCCCCGCACGACTTTATAGTCCAGCCCCAGTCGCGTGAAAACCGCATGATATGCATCCCGCATATTCTCATAGCCCGCCTGCAGGCCTTCCTTGTCTTTGTCAAAAGTATACGCGTCTTTCATCAAAAACTCACGGGCCCGGTTAATCCCGAAGCGCGGACGTTTTTCATCCCGGTACTTCGTCTGAATCTGATACAGATTCAAAGGCAGCTGCTTATAGGAGGTCACTTCTCCTTTTACGAGATTGGTAAAGTATTCTTCCGCGGTCGGTCCGAGGCAGAACTCCCGGTCGTGGCGGTCGCGCAGTTTGAACATTTCGGGGCCGTATACATCCCAGCGGCCGGATTCATCCCATAGTTCGCGCGGCTGTATGGCAGACATCAGGATTTCCTGCGCGCCGAAGGCATCCATTTCTTCGCGCACAATATTTTCGATTTTACGTACGACCCGGTAGCCCAGGGGCAGATAGGTGTACACGCCCGATGCCGCCCGGCGGATCATGGCTGCACGTAAAAGCAGCTGATGGCTCTTGGTTTCCGCTTCTGCGGGCAATTCCCGCAGGGTCGGCATGTAGAATTTGTTGAGTCTCATTTTTCCTCCTTGTACAAAAAAAGCCTCCGTCTGTAAGAGACGAAGGCATTCGCGGTACCACTCTTGTTAATCATTGCTGATTCACTCATAAAGCTATAAGGCGCAACCCCGCCCGGTTTCCCGGGGTGCTCACGGATGGGTTAAACGCAGGAGGGCTTTCACCGTTTCCCTCTCGCTACAGGCGCGTTTCTTTGTCCGTTCTATGCAAAACGTATTGTATCACATTTGATTTCAAAGGGAAAGCCGTCCCTACTCGCTGCGTTATTATTTGCTATTCTTATCACAAATAAAATCAACTCTTGACACTTCTGTTACTTCTGTTACTTCTGTTACTTCTGTTACTTCTGTTACTTCTGTTTATACTGTACATGCGTTTAACATTACAGTTGGAGGTGATACTTTGGAGGTAATCATACTGAACCGTTCCGATGCGCCTATTTATGAGCAGATTAAAGAACAGGTAAAGGCGCAAATCCTATCCGGTGAATTAGAAGAAAATGAAATGCTTCCCTCCTTACGACAGTCGGCAAGAGACTTGAAAATCAGTGTATAGACGACCACCAGAGCATATAACGAACTTGAACAGGAGGGCTTTATCACAAGCCGGCAAGGCAAAGGGTTCTTTGTTATGTCGAGCAGTTCCAGTCTTATACGCGAACAGCTTATCAAAGAAGTGGAAAGCAATCTGAACCATGCCATACAGGCGGCAGACAAAGCGTCCATGTCCGCGGAAGAACTGATCGGTCTTTTACGGCTTTTGTTGGAGGTGAAAAATGACTAATCTTTTAGAATTAAAGGGAGTCGGTAAAAACTATCCCGGCTTCCAATTAAAAAACATCAGCTTTTCTTTACCCCGAGGCTATATCATGGAACTTGTCGGCCCGAACGGAGCGGGAAAGACAACCACCATTCAACTTATTCTGAACATGATTGAAAAGGACTCAGGAGAAATCCTCGTTTTCGGTAAGGATCCTATGCAAAACGAGAGGGAAATAAAACAGGATATCGGGGTTGTATTTGATACCTCTTTTTATGTAGACACCTAGACGGTAAAAGATACGGCAAAAGCGGTTTCTCTCTTTTATGACCATTGGAAACAGGATGTGTTTCATCAGATGGTACAGCGTTTTGCTCTACCCAACAATAAAAAGATACGAGAATTGTCAAGGGGTATGCAAATGAAGTTAATGCTCGCCTGCGCTTTTTCGCATGACGCAAAACTCCTGCTGTTGGATGAACCGACAAGCGGTCTTGACCCCGTAACCCGGGACGAGTTTTTAGGCATCTTACAGGAGTATATTAAAGACGGTGAAAGAAGCGTCCTGTTCTCGACTCACATAACCGCAGATTTGGAGCGTGTGGCAGATTATATTACCTTTGTGAACAAAGGCAGTCTGATTTACACAGGAACCACTCTTGGACAGCTACCGGCTGATAAAAGGCAGAGCACGTGAATTAAACGCAGAATGGGAAAAAAACATTATCGGGCTGCGCAAAACCGATCGGGGCTTTGAAGGTCTTGTACCTGCAAACGAAACGGCACAATATAAAAATTGCGTTTTTGATACGGTCACTATAGACGATATCGTTATTCGTTTCAGTCAAGGAGGCGGGAAGAAATGACGGGTTTTACGAGCATGATTAAATTGGATCTATTCACAATGAAATCCCAGTCGGTATCGTATCTTTCGTTGCTGGCTATTGTATTGCTATTCGCCTTTATGGGTTCGTCTGTTATTACCTTGTGCATTACAGGCGCCTGGTTTATAGCGTTAATGTCCGTAAATATTTTTGCCATACAGGAAAAAAACAATCTGGACCGTTTATACGGATCCGTTTCCGTCAGTTTGCATGATATTGTACTGGGGCGTTACATGTTCCTGCTTCTGAACTATCTTCTTTCTATTCTGGCGGTTATTGTCCTGCATTTAGCCATTTCCCTGTATCACAACACGGAAATCGCGACATCGGATATTTTTCTTGGCGTCAGCCTGTCATTTCTTGTGTTTTCCGCCATAACAGGAATACAAATCCCTCTGTTCTTCAAAATGGGTTATACAAAAGCCAAAACATGATCCTTGCTGCCGTTTATAGCCGTAATGCTATTGGTGTTCATCCCGTCTTTTGTATCCGCATTTTCCGGGGTAATTGCTTTTATGCAGTCACATACAAAAGCTTTGATTATCTGCGGCATACTGATCAGCTGTATCGTGCAACTCATTTCCTATCGCGTTTCCGTTTTTTTCTATCGAAAACAAATATAAACGGTTCTTTTCGCCAAAAAGCCGCATGAACATTGTGTCCATGCGGCTTTTGCTTTTCCCCTATTTTTTATTGTAGCTGCATCCTTTGTCGTTGCAGACAATGCGCGTGCCTTTTTTGGATACTTTTTCCACCAAAAGCTGTTCTTTACATTCCGGACACACCTCTCCGGTCGGTTTGTCCCAGGTAGCGTAATTGCATTTGGGAAACGACGAGCAGCCGTAAAACACCCGCCCGCGTTTGGATACGCGTTCCACCATCGGGCTATTGCAGCGCGGGCAATCCACACCGATCTCTTTTACGATGGCCCGGGTAAAGTTGCAGTCGGGAAAACCGGTACAAGCCTTGAATTTCCCGTAGCGACCGCGCTTGATTACAATCGGCTTGCCGCATTTGGGGCAGATTTCATCGGTTTTTTCGTCTTCGACCTGGATCTTTTTGACTTCTTCTTCGGCCTTTTCCAATTGCACCTTAAAGCGTGCGTAAAAAGCCTCGATAATCTCATTCCACTTGGCGTCCCCCTCGGCCACCTTGTCCAGATCCGTTTCCAGATCCGCTGTAAAGCCGGGGTCTACTATGGTGGGGAAGTATTCCGTGAGTATATCGTTCACGATATAGCCCAATTCCGTCGGCTGAAAGACCTTTTGCTGCAGGGTCACATAACGCCGGGTCTGTATGGTGGACAGTGTCGGCGAATAGGTCGACGGACGCCCGATACCCAGGCGTTCCATTTGTTTAATCAGCGAAGCCACCGTATAGCGCGCCGGCGGTTTGGTAAAATGCTGATTTCCGTCTATCTTCGACGCCTGAATCCGTTGTTTCGGCTCCAGCATCGGGAGTTCGTTTTCTTTTGTATCCAGGGGATACACCCGCTGGAAACCGTCAAATTTCATGCGATTGCCCGTGGCACGGAATTCATAGCCGTTATTGTCCAGTACGACTTGCGTGCTCAGATACACACTGTTGGCCATCTGCGAAGCCACCAGGCGTTCCCAGATCAGTTCATAGAGCTTGAACTGGTCTTTGGTCAGCTTGCTTTCCACCGACTTGGGAGTCCGGTGCACACTGGTGGGTCGTATGGCTTCGTGCGCGTCCTGCGAACCCTTTCGTTTGCCCGTATAGTTTTTGCCGCCGTTGGAATATTCCTTGCCGTAGGTATGGGTTATAAACTCCTTGGCCTCCGCTACAATGAGATCGGATATGCGAATCGAGTCCGTGCGCATGTAGCTGATAATCCCTTCCGTGCCCTGCTCCCCCAGATCGATCCCTTCGTAAAGTTGCTGGGCAATCTGCATGGTTTTTCTTGTGGAAAAGCGCAGTTTGCGCGACGCTTCCTGTTGCAGGGTACTGGTTGTAAAGGGGACATACGGCGCGCGGTTTCTCGTTTGTTCCTCCCGGCTGCGGACGACGAATTTCTTTTTATCCAGTTTCTGCAAAACCGCATCGGTTTGTTCCTTGTTTTTTAATTCCAGTTTCTTTTTCTCGCCTGCCACCCGTTCCAGGGTCGACTCAAAGGCAATGCCCTCTTCTTCATGTTGGGCGACCACGCTCCAGTATTCCACAGGTTCGAATGCGTCGATCTCGCGTTCTCTGTCACAGATCAGTTTGACGGCCACCGACTGTACGCGGCCGGCCGACAAGCCGCGGTGCACTTTTTGCCACAATAGCGGGCTGATCTTATAGCCGACCAGGCGGTCCAGTACACGGCGTGCCTGCTGCGCCTCCACCAGATTCTCTTTGATGGCGCGCGGTTTTTTGATGGCTTCTTTGACCGCCCCTTTTGTGATCTCGGTAAATTCCACGCGGATTTCATCCGACGGGTCGAGCTTCAATAAATGCGAAATATGCCAGGAAATAGCCTCCCCTTCCCGGTCGGGGTCTGTCGCGAGTATCACACCGTCGGTCCGTTTCATAGTTTTTTTCAGCTCGTCGACGATGGGGCCCTTGCCTCGTATCGTAATATATTTTGGCTCAAAATGGTTTTCGGTATCAATACCGAGGGTGCTTTTCGGCAAATCCCGAAGATGCCCTACAGAGGCCATCACTTTATAGTTTCGGCCCAGCATTTTTGCGATGGTCTTCGCTTTTGTCGGCGACTCGACAATGACCAATTGCTTACCCATTGGATCATCCTTTCTATTGTGTCAGATGACACAGCCCACTCGCCGTACGAAGCAAGCCCCGCATTTCGAGTAAGGTAATGAATGTATGAATTTCCTGTACGGGAATTCCCGTCATCCGGACCAAATCATCCGGTGTTTGCGGTCCGGTGCGAACCGCCGTCAGTATCTGTTTTTCTTCTTCCGACAGCGCGTGTTCTTCCTGCTTTTTGGCCGTCTTTCTTTGCAGGCTCAAAATCGCAATCTGTTCCAGTATATCATCCGCTGAACGAACCAGGGTAGCACCGTCCTGGATCAGGAGATTGCAGCCGGCCGAATAGATACTGTTCAGATTCCCCGGCACGCAAAACACGTCTTTTCCCTGTGCCAGCGCGTGGCCGGCGGTGCTCATCGTACCGCTTTTTTCTTTTGCCTCCACCACGAGAAGACCCAAAGACAATCCCGCAATGATGCGGTTGCGGAAAGGAAAATGATACGGCAGCGATTGGGCCCATGTGGGAAATTCCGAAAGAATCAACCCCTTTTCTTCCACCTCGGCATATAGACCCTTGTGGGAGGCAGGGTAGATTTTGTCGATGCCGTTTCCGATCACGCCGATCGTACGCGTGTGGTATTTGAGCGCTGCATCATGCGCAACGCGGTCGATCCCCAGAGCCAGGCCGGATACGATCGTGATCTGATACTGTGCGAGTTCCCGCACGAGCATCTCACAGGCCCAGGCACCGTACGCGGTGCACTTTCTGGAACCCACCACACCGATCGCCAGCTCATCCTGTATGTCGTATTGTCCTTTTGCATATAAGAGCAAAGGAGAATCCGGTATGGCGGCAAGCGGTGCCGGATAGCCTTCTTCTCCGCGGATCAGAATCCGAATCCCCCGTGCCGCTAAATCCGCCAGCAGGGTCTCGGCTTCATCCGCAGAGGGCGGCTTTTGCAAAAGGGCGTCTTCTTTTATGCCCATACGTTCACCGGATGCAATATATGACGTTATTGTACCATACCGTTCCCGGATCGTATCCAGGACGGTTTGCGATACCTTTTTTTCATGAAACCAAGTCAGAAGTGCTTTTTCGTTCACAAGCTCCACCCCCGCTCCCATCGTATCACATACGTCTATACTTTAGGTACCGCAATAGGTCTGATACCGCTGACGTTCCTGTGCAGGCATCGGCATGGTGTAAAGAGGATCTGTCGGCTGATCGTAACAAAACGGGTCCGTAAGCTGTGCCAGCAGTTTATGAAACGGAGCCATATCCCCTTTTTCCGCCGCTGCCAGTGCCAATTCCACAGCATAGTTCCGCGGGATCACCACGGGATTGTTTGCCCGCATCCGTGCGAAAACCGCCTCTTTCGTTTCGCCGATTGCAGTGAGCCTCTTCTTCCAATCTTCCGTCCATTCCGACAGCTGTGTAGCGGTACAGGTCTCCCCGCGGGTCAGAGCGACGAAGGTATTGGTGTAGTCGGCGCCGCTTTTTTTCATAGCGGCAAGCAAATCATCCACGCGTTTTCGGTCCGATGCATCCGGATCCGCAATCCCGATCTTGGCCGCCATGCCGGTATAGTACGCCTCTTTGTACCGCTTTTCGTACTGTGTCAGGATTTTTTCATAAGCAGGCAATTGCGCCTCTGCCTCGTCCTGTGTACCGAGTAAGGCTTCCGCAAAACGCGCCAGATTCCATTGCCCGATCCGCGGCTGATTCTTATACGCGTAACGCCCCTGCCGGTCGATCGAACTGAACACCGTGTTTTCGTCATAGGTATCCATAAAGGCACATGGGCCGTAGTCGATCGTTTCGCCCGCGATACTGACATTGTCGGTATTCATTACCCCGTGTATAAAACCGATCCGCATCCAGGCGGCAATCAGTTCCGCCTGTTTGTCTGCCACGTACTGAAACAAAGACAGCAAGGGATTGTCTCCTGCAGGGATTTTGTGTCTTCGTATCGCATAGTCGGCCAGGGTGCGCACGGCTTCGTTGCCGCCTTTTTCCTGCGCATACTGAAAAGTTCCCACGCGTAGATGGCTTTTGGCCACGCGGGTCAGAACCGCCCCTTCCTGCGGGATCTGTCGCAGAACGGTTTCTCCCGTCTTTACCACCGCCAGGCTCCTTGTCGTGGGAATACCCAATGCGTGCATGGCTTCTGACAGCAGATACTCTCTGAGCATGGGGGCAACGGCAGCCCGCCCGTCACCGCCGCGGGAATACGGCGTTCTTCCCGCTCCTTTCAGCTGCAGATCATACAAAGCGCCGTCTTTTTCGATCTCACCGATAAGAACGGCCCGGCCGTCACCCAGGCGGGTATAGTAACCAAATTGATGGCCGCTGTACGCCTGTGCGAGAGGCCGGGCTTCTTTTGGAACGGCGTTGCCGGAAAAGTACAAAAGTTGCGCGTCCTTGTCATCGGACAGGCCAAGTTCTTCGGCCAGCGCATCATTGTAAACCAGCATTTTCGGGTTTTGTACGGGTACGGGTTGAAGTTCTGAATAAAACAAGCCGGGAAGCTGTAAATAGTCGTGTGTAAGTTTCATATGCATCATCCTTTACTTACACGAAACTTACCCCATATCCGTGTTTTTAATCGAAGCCTTTACAAAAAGAAGCGACTTTGTGCAAGTCGCAACTTTTTGTAGCTTGTCATTTTACCTAAGCACGTTTGTGCAAAAGTTCCTCTTTGTGATTTTTCGCTCTGCGGACCGTGAACCAGGCATACAGAAGGGTCAGCACGGCAGCAATAATATACGAAAGCATATAGCTGTCGGGATTCATGCCGATGCGCTGTTCCAGACCCAGTCCGATCGGCGCATGAATAATATAGCTTGTGATGATAAAGGTGTAGAACATCCCGGGGATCAGACCGACAAGGAAGTTCTTGCTTCTGATATGCAGATAGATCGCAATCATGGCTAAGGCAAAGATCGCAATGGTTTGGTTCGTCCATGCAAAGTATCTCCACAGGATATTGAATCCGGTCGGATTGATTTTTGCAATTATCAGGATGATGATCGCCGGTACAAACAGAGCTGCCGACAGCATCACGCGGTTTTTCGCCGGGCGTTGGTCGATATTAAACTGCTCTGCCACCATCAGACGCAGCGAACGGAACGCCGTGTCGCCGGATGTGATCGGGAGAACAATAACGCCGACAATCGCCAGGATCGCGCCGATATTGCCCAAGAATGCCCGGGATACTTCCCCGACCATCAGGGTAGCACCGGTATCGGTCGGTACGCCGCGGTTAAAGAGAATCATGGCGCCGCCGGCCCAGCACATGGCGATAAAACCTTCAACCAGCATCATGTTGTAGAAGGTCATGCGGCCTTCTTTTTCATGTTCTACCGTACGGGCAATCAGGCAGGATTGTGAACCGTGGAAGCCCGAGAGAATCCCGCAGGCAACCGTGATGAAAAAGATCGGGATGAAAGGCTGCCCACCGGGATGCGCGGTAAACAAAGGTGCATCGGTAATGTTGATCAGGTTGGCGCCGCCGTCCATCAATACGCCGATGAAGATCCCAACTGCCGAGATAATCAAAAACGCCCCGAAGATCGGATACACACGTCCGATGATCGCGTCAATCGGGAACAGGGTCGCGATAATATAATAAACAAAAATACCGCCGTAAACGACCCATACAATCGGATTGGAGAATGCCGTATCGCCTCCCAGGAGTTCTTTAACAATCAGGTCACCGGGGGTGTACACAAATACCACACCGACCAGAAGCATCAGGATCCAGGTCAGGATATTGTACACATTGAACACGGTACCGCCTAAGTACTTGCGAATCATGCGGGGCATTTGTGCGCCGCCTTCGCGCATGGAAATCATTCCGTTGAAATAGTCGTGGGCGGAACCCGCCAGCACGCAGCCTACAGGGATCGTAATAAATGCAATCGGTCCAAAAAGAATACCCTGTATCGGTCCCAGGATGGGTCCGGTTCCTGCGATGTTCAATAATTCAATCAGTGCATTTTTCCAGCTTTTCATCGGCACATAGTCCACGCCGTCCATCAAAGCTACAGCCGGTGTTTCTCTGTCATCGGGTTCAAATTGCGATTCGCAGTATTTCCCGTACAAAAAACCGCCGATAATCAGGATCGCGATACCGATAATGAAAGTAATCATAAGTTCATTTCCTCTTTTCTTGCATAAGTGCTACATTCCGCCTGCGCCCAAAGCGAAATCGCGTTGTCGCTCCAGGATCATGGCCAAGTGTTTCTTTTCTTCTTTCAGAATGATTTCCATTTGTTCCGGTGCCAGGTCGGGATACAGTCGCATCAATTCGGTGACAAATGTAACCGCGTCTCTTTCAACCCGCTCTGCCAGCTCGTAAATCTGCTGTTTGCCCCAAATCCGTTTGGCATCACGCAGAATCCGGTCAAAGCTTTCGGTACTGTTAAACTGCAACAGAAGATCCATATAGTCGGCATCGTCCGTATCCAGTTGCAACAGCGTATTGCCTTGCATTTTTTCCAGAAGTGCCGCGTAGATCTGCTCATGCCGCTCTTCATCCTGGGCTAATTTTTCAAAAAACAATTCACCCTTGTCTGCTTTTGCCGCAATGTTTCGGTAGAATTCCGCTACTTTTTTCTCATTGACAATAATCGTTTGCAGCAGTTTTTCTCCATCCCATTGTACCGTCATATCCATTTCTCCCTTCTTTCGGATGTATGGCGTAGCATTCCCGCCACCACTATAAGTATAGCGAAGCCGTATAATTTATGCAATAAATATTACAAAAATTATCGTGCACGATTTTATTGATCGCAGATATGAACGCGTATTTTCTAAGCCTTTCGCCCTGTGTTGCCATGTGTTTCTACATATATATATAATGCGATATACTCAAATTTATGTTTTAATATTCATAATAATGGTAATTCGACGTATTTTATCAAGTATTGATTTCTGTTTCTTCCTATTAAGTAAGTCGTATTCTATTATGTAAATTTTTGCATAACGGGATTTCCGACAAAAAAAAGACCGCCTGTCAAAAGCGGTCTCAGACCGCAGACAAACCCTGAATCGAATCAGGGTTTGTCTTTTTGTGTAGATGTTTTTGTCTTCTTGAAAAGAAAGCGAGCCGTTTCTCT
>JGI24712J26585_10000246_pt1 | contig 46296 bp, 39 predicted proteins | sample BioPla3DNA2_FD_26585 | JGI IMG/M metagenome (IMG submission 26585) | reverse complement strand
AACAGATGAAGAATTATTTATACCGTTCAAACAACATCCCTATGGCGGTGCTTGGTTGGAAAACACCCTCTCAAAAGCATCGCGAACTCGGCGGTCGCTGATGCGCCGAATTTAGTAATGTTTCCGTTCGGGGCTTCGCCCCTCTCTTCAACATTACTAAATTCCTTTCTCTACTTTTTCTTCTCATTTGCTTTTTTTCGGTCTCACATCATTGACAAATGTACAGTTTGAATAATTTCTTAAACAAAGCAAATTCTAACAAACTCCGTTTTACACTTGATTTGTGTTAATTTTAATGATATACTTTATAAAGGAGCTTATATAAAACTAAGGTGCAGCCATGAATAAGCGAGATTATGTCAAAGCGGCGCTCCGGCACGAAGAAATCGATAAGGTGCCGTATTGTATTCGTTTGACTTCCGAGGCAATAAACCTTTATGGCGACAAACTGCTCGAAGACTTTTATAATAAAGATGTTCAGGACGATTTAAAAACCGGTTTAATAGATAAAAACAAGGCTATTCAGCTTTCGGTAGGGAATTTCATGTGCGAAACCGATTTTCCCTGGTGGGACTGGGATCACGGTAATATGCCGCAGATATACCATTCTCCTCTTGAAACTCCCGATATGCTGCCGCCGATCAGAAGATGGGACACCGAAGAAAATTTCAACCGTATGGAAACGACATCAAAACTGCTTTCGGAAAAATACGGCGTCTATGTATCCGCGCTTATCTGGGGTAGTCATTGGGAAAAAGCATACTTTACCCGCGGAATTGAAAATTTCCTGGCCGATCTTGCCGCCGCTCCGGAATTTGCGCAGCGGCTTCTCAGCTTTATAGTCGACAACAATATGGAGATACTTCCGCGAATTGCAGGTTGTTCGGATATCGACGGAGTTCTTTTGGGTTCCGACTGGGGAACTCAGAAGGATCTCATCATGTCTCCCGATACATGGAAAAATCTTATCCGAGACGGCGAAAAAAGACAATATGAGCTTATCCGTTCAGCGGGAAAAGATGTAATGGTTCATTCCTGTGGAAATGTTCTGAGACTGATGGATGAACTAATTGATTTAGGCGTCGATATACTAAATCCGGTTCAGCCGGAATGTATGGATTTGAAGTTTTTAAAAGAGCGCTATGGCAACAAAATAACGTTTTGGGGAGGAATCAGCACACAAAGCGTACTTCCGTACGGTACTCCGCAGCAGGTGATGCGGGAAACCGAAAGAGTAATAACTTTGATGAGCAAAAACGGAGGCTATATTACCTGCCCGTCTCAGGAAATTCAGACCGATGTTCCATATGAGAATTTAAAAGCGTTGATAGAAACCGCAAAAAGCTTTGCATAAACATAAAAACCGTAAAGAAACAATATAAAAGAATTTTAATGATAAAGAAAGAGAGAGTGATATATATAAAATGAAAACACTCGGAAACATTATCTGGATAATTACCGGCGGATTGGTCGTAAGCATTTTATGGGCATTATGCGGACTTTTATTTTGCATAACCATAGTCGGAATACCCTTGGGGGTTCAATGCTTCAAATTCGCAGAGCTTTCCTTGTCTCCCTTCGGAAAAGAAGTGGAATTAGGCGGCGGATCTGTTTCAACCGTTGCTAATATTTTCTGGCTTATCTGCTGCGGGATTCCGATGGCTGTGGTTAATGCGGTTATAGGGCTGTTATTTTATATAACAATAATATGAATCCCTTTCGGCAGGCAGTATTTTAAGCTGGCAAAACTCTCGCTTATGCCTTTCGGAGCAAAAATCGTCGAGGGATAAATAAAAAACGCGCCGTCCCGAAAAGAGGGGCGGCGCAAATGTTTCCAAGTATATCCGGTCAATCAACTTTCAAGCTCTGACATGGCGATCTTAATTATTTTGTTCGCAATCAGGCAGGAGCCGGCGTTGTTGGAATGGTAATAGCCTATCAGCAGGTAATCCCCGCCGTCAAAAATCGAAGGATAGCAATATCCGTTTTTCGGATCGTCTTCAAGCGCGTAAATTCTTGGGAAGCTCTTGCCGTCGTCTTCGCTTACGGCTAACACAAGAGGAGTGCGTCCCCAGGTTCCGCTGGTATCTCTTGTCGTATAGTTCGGTATCGGATTATAAGCCGCAAGGACATATTTTCCTACCTTTCGCAGCAGCAGCGGAGAGGGAGGCGCGGAAAAGAAGGTATTCGGATGGAAGTCATACCAGCTCTCACCGTTGTCATCCGAATAACACTCATAATGACAAAGCTGATCGGTTCTCGACAGCGCCTTAATCCGCCCTGATTCTTCCTGATGAACGGTGGTTTCCTGAAGACCGGTTCTGCTGTATTTTTCAAACGGCAGGCTGTAATCTTCGCAGAGCCGTTTCCAGGTGCAGCCGTCGTCGTCAGATGCGGCAAACGTCATTTTACCGACGCTTGTTACGCAGATTCTTCCGTTTTCCTCATAAGAGTGGACATTTATCGGAATTAATATGCGACCGTTAGCGAGTCTGAGCGCATGGTCATTTTCGATGACAACATAACCTTTTTCGTCGAAGCAGACGAGCGGTTCCGACCAGCTCTTTCCTTCATCTTTCGAACGGACAAAATATACGGTGTCAAGGACTACTTCCGAATCAAAGTCAAAGTATTTTCTTAAGTAAACAAGTCCCATATCGCCGTTTTCCATCCGGATCAGCATCGGACACATAAAGTTTGCCGAACCGGAATCCTGCTTTAGTATGATAAAGGGTTCGGACCAATTTTCCCCCTCATCTTTTGAAATAATACCGGCGAGGTCGGCGGAGGCGTGATCATCGCCGCTGTTTCCGTTATACCTTGAGTATACATAAAGAATATCGCCGTTTTTCATGCGAAGAAAGGTGCCTTCACCGTTTCTCGGATTGTTTTCCGACTGAGGCAGAAAAGATACCTCACGGCCGATTTTAATCATCTTCAATTCTCCTTCAAAATTATAGATATATTTAAAACAGGCTATTTAATTCTGCGCTGTTTTATTTTTTAATATATAATAAGTGCGTAATATCAAAAGAAAGCGGCGTTTAAGCAACACGTTTTTACCTAAACTTATGCTTTGCGTCGGGCGTATGTGCTTTGATAAAATCAAGAACAAAGTCGAAATCTTCAGCTTCGGCATACACTTGATTTTTACTGAAAGGAGAGTTTATATAAATAATATTTCGCCTTCTGTAAGATTTCACGCTTTTGACATACTGCCACTCGGAATAAAGCATTCTCTTTGAGCCGGAGAGCATTCCCGCGCCGGAAGCAGCCGGAGAACCCGAAGCCGCTCCGCCAAGAACAGAGAGGAAAGAGATCAGCTGCGCTTTTTCAAATTGTCTCGGAGCATGTATATGACGGATTCCTTTTTTGTCCATCTCAAAGACAACATAGTATTTACCGCCCATTATCAGAGCATAAATCAAATAACTGACAAGACAGAGTATTTCAATTCCGACAAAAAATAAAAGGAAGAACTTTGTATTTGAAATGAAACCGTTCCAGATAAAATCATAGTCTCTGAGACTTATAAGCGTGACAAAAACCCAGAGCAGGCCGGTTATGACACCGAATACCTTCCACAAGGCCAAAAGAATAGCGGGATTTTTGAAAAGACCAAACTCATAATACCACCGGTAAACCCCGTTACCGCTTTTTATTAAACCGTTCATGGTATCCGCCTTTCAGCGACAACGATTTTATATGTGTTTTCAACGCATAGCTGTTCTTTGAAATTATAGCATATATTTACAGTTTTGGCAATACCCGCAGCGAAAAAGATCGGGATGAGTTTCTTCATCCCGATTAAAAAATTACTTAAGGAACAGCTCGATAACAGGCACGACCATCGGTGGCTTTACGATCGGAAGCGTGATTACAAACAGTCCTTCATCGTCTGACGCGCCTTCCGAGAAATGCTCAACCTTGCCCTCGGTGTAAAGCAGCTCGGAGCAGTCATGCAGGAACTGCGCGTAATCTACTTTTCCGGCGAGATTCGGCAGCTCAAGGAACTGGAAGGGATAGTCAAACAGGTGAACGTAAAGCCGTTTTCCGTCAACGGATTGGGTATATTTAACTCCGTTGGGAGCAACAAATTCCGGTTCAGCCATCGTGCAGCCGTAAATTGAACGGCTGTTGTATTTCATCCAGTCGGCGTAAACTTTAAGCGCCGCTTCAGCGCGGTAATCGAGATATCCGCGGGAAGTCGGACCGACATTCATCAGCAGATTGCCGCCGCAGCTTACGGTATTTATAAGCATCTGAATAAGCTGTTCGGGAGACTTCCAAGTCATCTCGTCGCGGTGATAACCCCAGGAGCCGGATAAAGTCTGGCAAGCTTCCCAGGTAACAAGCTCTCCGGTTTCCTTGTGCCGAACCCACTTAGTCGGCTGATACTGTTCCGGCGTCCAGAGATCCTGCTCTATGTCAGCGCGGTTGTCTATCAAAATATCCGGCTGAAGTTTTCTTGCAGTAGCTATCAGTTCCTCGGATTCCCATTCAAATTTGCCTTTTCCGTGGTCATGGAGGTTATCGGAGGAATTATCGCCGGGATAGCTGAAATCGAACCAGAGTATGTCGATCTTGCCGTAATTTGTAAGCAGCTCGGTGACCTGATTGCGCATATATTCGGCATATTTGCGCATATCGCGGCTGCGGTTAAGCTCTTTGGCGTTTGAATCGTTCACACGGGGATGAAGTTTGTCTATCGGGAATTCCGGATGATGCCAGTCGATAAGCGAATAGTAGAAACCTACGCGAAGCCCTTCGGCGCGGAAAGCGTCGACATATTCGCGAACAAGGTCGCGTCCGGCTGGGGTATTTGTGCATTTGTAATCGGTGAATTTGCTGTCGAACATACAAAAGCCTTCGTGATGCTTTGAGGTAAACACCGCGTATTTCATTCCGGCGGCTTTTGCCTGTCTCGCCCATTCTTTGGGATCGTAAAGATCCGGATTGAAATACTTGAAATACTTGTCGTATTTAGCTTCCGGAATCGCCTCGTTTCTTTTTATCCACTCATGCCTTGCCGGCATCGCGTAAAGACCCCAGTGGATAAACATTCCGAATCGGTCGCGAGTAAACCACGCGGAATCGCCGGGGGTTTTGCGAGTAACATAAGAAGACATAACGGTTTCCTTTCTTCAGTAAATTTAATACGATTGAATTATACCATATTAAAATGCAGTTGTCAATGTCTGTAAAGCTGACGGGGGAACAAAAAAACGTTAAGCCGAAAAAAGGGCTTAACGGATAATGGAAAAGTATAAATCGGCATTATAATCGCTGAGTTTTTTCAAATAATAAATCAATCTGCAAATCAAAATACACAGCCAAGCTTTTTAGTAAATTCATACACTGCTATCCCGACCGCCATTGGCAGGTTAAGGCTGTCGATTTTATCAGTATGTTTTATAACGACCGGCGTACAAAAGCTCATATACTCATCCGGCAGACCGGCGGCTTCATTTCCGAAAATCAAAGAAAACGGCTCTTTAACGATAACATCGGTTATAGCTATACTTGCCGATAACATAAAAGCATATCGCTCATTATCCGGAAACTTTGATGTATAGTCTTCTATCGTATCGAAATATTCAACCCTCACATGAAAAGCAGCTCCCATTGAGGCTCTTATAACGGCAGGATTGTAAAAATCGACTGCGGGTTTTATTATTGCGATATCGGTTATTCCGAATCCTACTGCCGTTCTGATTATCGTGCCTAAGTTTCCCGCGTCGGAAGGGTTTGCAAGCACAATATGCGAATACTTTTCAAGACTGAAACTCGTCTTTTTGAATTCTCCGATTACAAAACAGTTGCCTTTAGGAGAGAGGATGTTGAAAGCCTTGTCGTTTGTCTCGACCCAAACCCTATGTTCTTCGAACAAATCCTTAAGTTTTATCATTCCTTCGGATAAGTCGGCTGAAGAACTCAAAAAAATCCTTGTGACCCACTCCGGATGGCGCTTGACCAACTCGAATGTAAGCGAAGCCCCGAGAGCGTATGATACGTCAAGTTCGCGTTTATATCTTTGAATCTTTTTCATATCTTGAATTGTATTTAACGGAAAGGTTGTTGTTTCCCGGACATTCGCCGTCTTAAAACTTTAAAAATTGCTTTCTTACAGAAAAATTTTTATCGGTAAAAACAAAATGGCGGAGAGGGTGGGATTCGAACCCACGTGGGCTTGCGCCCAAACGGTTTTCAAGACCGCCTCGTTATGACCGCTTCGATACCTCTCCGTATTCAATTTTACGCAAAAAATATTATACCACAATCCGCAAAAATTGTCAAGAGTTAAATATGTGGAAAAGCAAACGGAAAAATAAGGAAAAATAAACGGTAAAAAGCTTCCCTGAGATTCTTATACAAAGGAATTCAGGGAAGCTTTAAATCAAGCGCCTGTAACCAGCTTAAGCATATCCGCGGGATTATCCGCGGCTTTAACCTTTTCGGAAGCTGCTATCAGTATTCCGTTTTCATCGATAAGAAAGCTTGAGCGGACAGTCCCCATATAGACCTTTCCCGCCATCTTTTTTTCCTGCCAGACGCCGTAAGCTTCGATAGCGGCTATTTCGGTGTCTGACAATAATATAAAGGGAAGCGAATACTTTTCTTCAAAACTTTTTGTGCGATGCGACGCTGTCCTTTGAAATTCCGATGACAACTGCGCCGTTTTTGACGAACTCATCGTAAAGTTCGGCGTATCCCTGCGCCTGCTTTGTGCAGCCGGGCGTATTGTCTTTCGGGTAAAAGTATAATACTACCTTTTTGCCCCTGAAATCTTGAAGATTGTGAATAATTCCGTTCTGATCGGGAAGCGAAAAGCTCGGCGCGGGTTTGTTAAGTTCCGGCATTATAATTCTCCTTAATATATGACTGTTGACAATCAGGTTTTATGTGTGGTATAATAATTGAAAACCAACTTGGGGGAAACAGCTATGTTCAACGATAAACAAACCGCCTTATACCTTGAGCGGATCGGTCTTACCGGTTCGGATATCAGCCTTGATACTCTCATCTCGGCTCATCTCAAAACAGTACCTTATGAAAACCTTGATATGATAAACAATGTCAAGCTGTCGCTTGACAACGACCGGCTTTATCAAAAAATCGTTGAAGAGCGCCGCGGCGGATACTGCTTTGAGCTTCAGGGAATATTCCGCGAGTTGCTCATGTCGCTCGGTTATAAAGTCGACCAGCTAGTCGGACGCTTTATCGACCCTCCCGGTTCGCCGATTCAGATGAGACGCCACCGTGTTCTGATAGCTGAATACGAAGGCGAAAAGTATGTCTGCGATGTCGGAGTTAGGATCGAATCCCCGCGAATAAAACTGATACTTGACAGCGGCTGCGTTCAAAGCGACGGATTCGCCGAATATAAGATGCAGCTCGACGACTTTTACGGTCACCTGATCCTTCAAAATATGCTTGTTCCCGAGGGAACGGGCTGGCAGCGGCTATACGGTTTCACCGACGAGCCGCAGCTTGACATCGATTACGAGATGCCGAGTTTCTTCTGTGAAAGGCATCCGGATTCTCCTTTCAACAAATTCGCGATGATAGGCGTCCGCACCGATTACGGTATGATTTGCCTTGACGGCAGATATCTGAAAAGAACCGATAAGGATGGGACAAAGGTGATTTTAAGAATCGAAGACGAAAAAGAAGCCGCCGAAACGATAGAAAAATATTTCGGTCTTCGTCTTCCCCCGGAATATAAAATATTAACAGGTTCTATTGACTGAATCGGATCGGTTAATTGAGCCGTTTCTCCAACATAATAATAGCATATTAGTATATTTTTGTCAAGATACGCCCGGTGAAAAAAATGCCGGGCATTATTGGTTGATATATGACTTTAAAACCGGATAGTGTTAATAAACTAAAAACGCAGGGTTTCAAAGTTGCTTTAAGTTTATTTTTAGCAGCGTTTTGCCCCTTGAATTCAATCGTGTTCACGAAGTGTTAGAAAAGATATAAAGATTGATTAATCAAATCTTGCTTGATATAGAGCTCAAATGATAGTATAATATCAACAGTTTATTTTTTTGCCATAAAGTAAACGACGCTTACCTTTGTGCTTTTTGTTTATCGAAGCGCATTCGCTTGCCATAAAAGTCCGCACATTACCCCGTAATCAAAAGCGGATTTTTTATTTGGCAGACAAGTAATCAATGATAACTTTCTCTTTATTATCCCTTTTTTTATTAATATTAAAGGGAATTTGCAGCCAAAGGTAATCACTGATAACTTTAAAAAGAATAAACTGCTTATCTGCCTGCACCATCCGGCGCAGGATTAATTACAATGTAAAGTAAACACTGCTTACGAAGGAGAATGTCATGGTATTCGAAAACATAGCTCAGGTTATTTCCGACCGCACCGATACTCCGATAGAGGAGATCACCCCTGAATCAACTTTTAAGGATCTCGGAATCGATTCTCTCGATTCGGTTGAGCTTCTGATGGAGCTTGAAGACAGACTCGGTCATGAATTCGAGCTTGACAGAAAAGTCGAGACTGTTGCTGATTTGGTTGCTCTCATCGAAGAAAAAATGAAGCAGTAATATGCTTAAATCAAAAATCTGTGATCTCCTCGGGATCGAATATCCGGTTTTTCAGGGAGGAATGGCTTGGATTTCTGATGCTCAGCTTGCTGCGGCTGTATCAGAAGGCGGAGGCTTGGGAATAATAGCCTCCGGCTCGGCGCCGGCTTCATATGTAAGAGAGCAGATAGAAAAGCTTTGCGCCCTGACAAACCGCCCGTTCGGCGTCAATATCATGCTGATGAGCGAGCACGCCGACGAGGTGGCAAAGCTTTGCGCCGAGATGAAAGTCCCGGTCGTCACGACCGGCGCAGGGAACCCGTCGAAATATATGTCCGACTGGAAACAGGCGGGTGTGAAGGTGATACCTGTGGTTGCCTCTGCAGCGCTGGCAAAGCTGATGACAAGGCTCGGAGCCGACGCAGTCATTGCCGAGGGAGGAGAGAGCGGCGGGCATATCGGAGAGCTTAATACAATGGTTCTTACTCCGGTGGTTTGCGGCTCGACTTCGTTGCCTGTAATTGCCGCAGGAGGCATTGCCGACGGCAGGGGACTGGCGGCGGCTTTCATGCTTGGAGCCTGCGCCGTTCAGGTCGGCACAAGATTTCTCACAGCCGAGGAATGTAACATAAGCGACGTTTATAAGCAGAAGATACTGCAGGCAAACGACTTATCCACCATGGTAACCGGTCGTCGCCTCGGTCACCCGGTAAGATGCCTAAAAACCCCTTTTGCGAGAAATTATCTGAAAGCGGAATACGAAGGCATGCCGGATGATGAACTCGAAGCGCTCGGCGCAGGTTCTCTGCGAAGAGCGGTTAAAGACGGCGATGTCGAGCGCGGTTCTTTCCTTTCGGGTCAGTCTGCCGCGCTTGTAAGTCAGATTCAGCCCGCCGCGGATATTATAAAAGATATTGTCGAAGGCGGAGAAAAACTGCTCAGAGGTGCCGCTCAATGGGTAAAATAGCAGTTGTATTTCCGGGGCAGGGCGCTCAATACAGTGGAATGGGAAAAGACCTTTACGAAAACGTTTCCGCTTCAAAAGAGATATTCGACCGTCTTGAAAACCTTTCTCCCGGTATTATCGATCTCTGTTTCAACGGCTCTGAAGAGGCTTTAAAGGAAACCCGAAATACTCAGCCTGCTATGTTCGCCGTCGAAGCGGCTGCATATGCCGCGCTGAAAGAGGCGGGAATTAAAGCTGATATGACAGCGGGCTTTTCGCTGGGCGAGATAACCGCTTTATATGCCAGCGGAGCTGCAGAGCTTGAAGTAGCCTTTATGCTTGTAAAAAACCGGGGCGAATATATGCAGCAATGCGCTGAAGACAACCCGGCAAATATGGCTGCGGTAGTCAAACTAAGCCGCGAGGACATTGAGAGCATCTGCCGGCAGACAGGAGATTGCTGGCCGGTCAACTATAACTCACCTGGACAGACAACGGTTGCATATAAAGGCGATTTCTCCCGTCTTTCCGAGGAAGTTAAATCGGCGGGAGGGAAAGCCATACCCCTTAAAGTCGGCGGAGGATTTCATTCGCCGCTGATGAACGAAGCGGCAGAACGCTTCGGTTTATTGCTGAAAGATGTCGAACTGACCCCTCCGGCGATACCGCTTTATTCAGACGTTACCGGACAGCCGTATCCGGACGACATCAAAAGCCTGCTTGCCCGGCAGATTAACTCACCGGTACAATGGGAAACCCTGATCCGGAATATGTCAGAAGCAGGCGCAGATATTTTTATAGAAGCAGGACCCGGCAACGTACTATCAGGATTAATAAAAAGAATCGTCGCCGACGCGGCGATCTATCAGATGGGTGACTACAAATCATTAAAAGAATTAAAAGAAAAACTGTCAGGAGAACATCTATGCTGAACGGAAAAACTGCGGTTATTACCGGCGCTTCGAGAGGTATAGGTGCGGCTATTGCAAGGAAGCTTGCATCAAAAGGCGCTGATATAGCCGTTGTTTATTCTTCTGATGATAACGCCGCGATTGCCGTGAGCGAAGAAATTAAAAAGGATTTCAGCGTTAACTGCCGCTGCTACCGGTGCGACGTTTCGGATTTTGACGAAGCCAAGAAAACAGTAACAGCCATCAAAAACGATTTCGGATCGATTTATATACTTGTAAATAACGCCGGAATCACAAGAGATGGTTTATGCGCCATGATGAACAGCGAAGACTTCGGCCGTGTTATCGACGTAAACCTTGTCGGCGCCTTTAACATGATCCGCCATTGCTGCGCCGGTTTTATCAGACAGCGAGGCGGCAGAATCATAAACATAAGTTCGGTGTCCGGAATTATGGGAAATGCGGGACAGGCAAATTATTCCGCTTCGAAAGCCGGACTTATCGGACTGACAAAAGCCGTCGCCCGTGAGCTTGCGCCGCGCGGAATAACCTGCAACGCAATAGCGCCCGGTTTTATACTGACGGACATGACTAAAGACATGGCTGAGCAGGCGGAGCAGCAGGAAGAGATAAAGTCGCGGATTCCGCTCGGAAATATCGGAAGCGTTGAAGACGTAGCTTTAGCCGCCGCTTTTTTAGTTGAAGCGTCTTATATTACCGGCGAGGTGCTGCGAGTTGACGGCGGCCTTGCAATGTGAGGATTTTAATGAATAAAGACCTGAGAAGAATAGTTATAACCGGTTATGGAGCTGTTACCCCTGTCGGCATAGGTGTTGAAAGCTTCTGGCAGGGGCTTTTGAACGGCAAAAACGGCATCGGACCTATAACCCTGTTTGACGCTGCCGAATATAAAACAAAGCTTGCAGCGGAAGTCAGGGATTTCGATCCGCTGAACTATATGGAGAAATCCGAAACTCTCCGAACCGACCGTTATTCCCAGTTTGCTTTGGTTGCCGCTGATGAAGCGTTACAGATGAGCGGAATCGTAGGCAAAGTCGTTCCGGAAAGAATAGCCGTATACATGGGTTCCGGCATAGGCGGATTACAGACCTTCATTGACGAGCATAATAAGCTGATTCAAAAAGGTCCCAGAAGGGTTTCACCGCTTCTCGTCCCGATGATGATTTCAAATATGGCGTCGGGATTAATCGCAATCAGATATAATTGCCGCGGAACCGCAATGCCTTGTGTAACTGCCTGCGCTTCAGGCTCAAATGCTATCGGAGAGGCAATGAGACTTGTACATCACGGATATGCCGACGCAGTTATTTGCGGCGGTTCAGATGCCGCCATCACGGACCTTGGGGTGGCAGGATTTATCAATATGCAGGCATTATCTACCAGCGAAGATGCCGATAAGGCTTCGCTTCCTTTCGATAACAGACGCAGCGGTTTCGTTATAGGCGAAGGCGCGGGAGCGCTAGTCATCGAAGAATACGAACACGCTAAAGCGCGCGGTGCGAAAATACTGGGCGAGCTGGTCGGTTACGGCAGCTCCTGCGACGCTTATCATATGACTGCTCCGCATCCGGATGGCGAAGGAGCAGTAGCTGCGATGAAGGCTGCCCTCGATGAAGCCGGATACGAAGACGGCGAAAGGGTATATATTAACGCGCACGGAACCGGTACAAAACTAAACGACTCTGCGGAAACCAAAGCTATTAAACTTACATTGGGAGAAGAAGCGGCTTATAAGGCTGTCATAAGCTCTATAAAGTCAATGACCGGTCATCTGCTCGGCGGCGCCGGAGCGATTGAAGCTATCGCTGCGATAAAAGCACTTCAAACCGGTATAATCCCTCCGACAATTAATCTCTGTGAACCGGATCCCGAATGCGATCTCGACTATACGCCGAATAAGGCGCGTGAGTTCAAAGCAGATATTGCGTTGTCTAATTCGCTCGGTTTCGGCGGGCATAACGCCAGCCTTGCTTTCAGGAGAATACAATGAGGGACGAAGATATCCGCCGTTACGCGGCAATCATGAAAGAGTTTGGACTTTCAGAGCTTGAAATAACAGAAAATAATTGCACTATAAGACTCAGCCAGACAGTAACAACGGAAATAAAATTGCCCGTCGCTGCTGCCGCTCAGCCCGCCGTGGTTACGCAGGAAGAAGCAGGACCGCAAGACGATGGTCTTTATGTTTTGAAATCTCCGATGGTCGGCGTGTTTTATCACGCTCCGGCCGAAGACGCCGATCCGTACGTAAAGGTCGGAGATCAGGTGAAAAAAGGCGATGTTATCGGTCTGATCGAAGCGATGAAACTTATGAACGAGGTATTGTGCGATCGCGACGGAACCGTCGAGAGCTTTGTAGCGGAAAACGCGGCTCCGGTCGATTTCGGCGCCGGTCTCATTAAGATAAGGGAGTGAATAAATGAACAGAGAGGAACTTAAGAAAGTCCTGCCGCACCGCGGCGCTATGCTGCTGCTTGACGAAGCGCGGCTAAAAGACGGCGAAGCCCGGGGCAGCTACGAAATCAGGGGCGACGAATGGTTCCTTGACGGTCATTTTCCCGGACATCCGGTTGTTCCCGGCGTCGTTCTGTGTGAGATTCTTGCCCAGTCAGCGTGTATGCTGCTGAAAGACAGTCTTGAAGACGGTAAATTGGCGTATTATACCGGTCTTGACAAAGTTCGCTTTAAGTCGCCGGTAAAGCCGGGAGATAAATTTGAAACCGTCTGCCGGATAACAAGGGCAAAGCATCCGTTCTATTTCGCTTCCGGCGAGGGGTACGTAGGCGACAGACTCTGTCTTGTAGCCGAATTTTCCTTTGCCGTTGTCGGAGAGAGCTGATGTTTTCTAAAATATTAATAGCTAATCGCGGCGAAATTGCCGTCAGGATAATAAGGGCTTGCAAGGAGATGGGAATCTCAACCGTCGCCGTCGTTTCGGAAGCGGACAGAGCCGCGCTCCATGCCGCTTTGGCCGATGAATGCATCTGTATCGGTCCGCCGCCCTCGCAAGACAGCTATCTTCGTATGGAAAGAATAATTTCCGCGGCAATGTTGACCGGAGCTCAGGCAGTTCATCCCGGTTATGGCTTTCTCTCCGAAAATGCGGAATTTGCAACTTTATGCCGCAGAAACGGGATCGCCTTTATCGGACCTTCTGCGAAAAACATGGAGCAGCTCTCAAATAAAACCGAAGTGAAGCGCCGCATGGCGGAAGCCGGCCTTTCCTGCATTCCCGGAACACCGCCGCTTAAATCTCTGGCTGAAGCCGAGAAGTATGCCGAAGAAATCGGTTATCCCATAATGCTTAAAGCGGCAAGCGGAGGCGGCGGACGAGGCATAAGACTGGTAAATTCCCACGATGAACTTTCCGACGCGTACTTATCTTCGGTGGCGGAAGCCACGGCTGCTTTTGGTAATAACGCAGTATATATAGAAAAATACATCTGGCCGGCAAAGCACGTCGAGATTCAGATAATCGCAGACGAGACAGGCAGCTGTGTTGTATTAGGCGACCGCGACTGTTCTATACAGAAGCGCCATCAGAAAATAATTGAAGAAACCACAGCACCGACCGTAACGGCGGAAAAACGCGCCGAAATGATAGAAAAATGCGCGGCAGCCATAAAAAAGCTGGGTTATTTCGGAGTCGGAACTCTCGAATTTCTCCTCGACTCAAACGGAGATTTTTGGTTTATGGAGATGAATGTCCGGCTTCAGGTCGAGCATGCCGTTACCGAAGCGCTTACCCAGACGGATTTAGTCAAATGGCAGATTCGCGTCGCTGCAGGCATCCCGCTTTCCTTTACGCAGCAGGATATAGATTTAAACGGCAGCGCCATTGAATGCCGCATTAATGCGCTTCGTCCGGGTAAGGTTAACTTTATTCATGTTCCGGGAGGTCCTTTCGTTCGCTTCGATACTTATCTTACCGGCGGCGCTGAAGTGACAAGATATTACGATCCGATGGTCGGGAAAATGATAGTATACGCAGGCACCCGCGAAGAAGCGATGCGTAAGATGAAGGCTTCTCTTTGTGAACTTGTTATCTCGGGAATTGACATAAACATCGAGGAATTGCTCACCATTCTTGAAGATGACAGATTTGCCTCCGGGGAATACGATCTTTCTTTTTTTGATTGAAATTAATACTCTTTATAAGGCTAAGGAAGTGAAAAATGTCGAATTTACCCAATGTTCCGTTTCTTAAATTTATATATAAACCTAAGAACGAGCTTGAAAAGGGCGGGAGAACCGAAATTCCCGCTCCTCGTCAGTCTTCCGAGCCGGAGAGAAGATGCCCCAACTGCTACAAGTCCGTTCCCCTCTCGAAAATCAGCGCCAATATGTCGATGTGCGGTTGCGGTTACCATTTCAGGATGACCGCAAGACAGCGTATATCGCTTATTTGTGACACCTTTGAAGAGCTTTGGCCGGGCGTTGTTTCAAACGATCCTTTAGGATTTCCCGGTTATGTCAAAAAGCTTGATACAGTAAAAGTAGCATCGGGGGAACTTGAAGCGGTTGTCTGCGGTAAAGCCGAGATTGATTCTCAACCTTGTTGTGTTTTTATCATGGAATCATATTTCATGATGGGATCAATGGGCTCAGCCGTCGGAGAGAAAATAACCCGTTTGTTTGAATATGCAACTATGAATCGGCTGCCGGTCGTCGGCTTTACCGTATCGGGAGGCGCCCGTATGCAAGAGGGACTTTTGTCGCTTATGCAGATGGCAAAGACAAGCGGAGCGGTCCGCCGACACAGCGAAGCGGGTCTGTTTTACCTTACCGTGCTTACCGATCCGACGATGGGAGGGGTAACCGCAAGTTTTGCGATGGAAGGCGATATTATTATCGCCGAACCGGGCGCAATGGTAGGTTTTGCCGGACCGAGGGTAATTGAGCAGACAACGGGAAAAACACTTCCAAAGGGTTTCCAGCTTGCTGAAAGTTTGCTTGAACACGGTTTTGTCGACGCGATTATTCCGCGTCCGGAGCAAAAGGAAAAAATCGGCAAGCTTCTTATGATGAATAAAGCAGTAAATTGAATGGCAGGTGAAGGCTTTGGCGAATCCAAAATATAAAAGCGCATATGAAATAGTCAAAACCGCGCGATCCGGCCAAAGGCCGACCGGTATAGACATGATAAACGGCTGCTTCACAGATTTTATCGAACTGCACGGCGACCGTTATTTTTCTGATGACAGAGCTATTATAGGCGGTCTCGCTCTGCTTTATGATATTCCGGTAACGGTTATTGCGATAGAAAAGGGACATACGTTAAAAGAGCGCACCGAACATGGCTTCGGCGCCCCTCAGCCGGAAGGATACAGAAAAGCGCTGCGGCTTATGCGGCAGGCGGAAAAGTTTAAAAGACCCATCATCTGTTTTGTCGATACATCCGGGGCATACTGCGGAATTGACGCGGAAGAGCGCGGTCAGGGCAGCGCGATCGCAGCAAATCTATATGAAATGATCGGTTTAAAAGTACCGATAATATCGGTATTCATAGGCGAAGGCGGGAGCGGCGGCGCTCTGGCTTTGGCTGTTGCCGACAAGGTATGGATGCTTGAAAACGCTGTCTATTCGGTAATATCGCCGGAGGGCTGCGCATCAATTATCTGGAAAGATATAAAAAAAGCCGAAACTGCAGCGGAATATCTTAAAATGACAGCATATGACGCTCTTGAGCTTGGAGTAGCCGATGAAATAATCAGCGAAAACGGTTTGGGAGGAGATGAATTTTATACGATGCTGAAAGATAAGCTGAAAGCTGCGGCAGATGAACTGACGGCTTTTGACGGGCTGGCGGATGCAAGATATAAAAGATTCAGAAAATTCGGCAGTTACGATGAAATAACCATAGAAACGGAAGAACATAAATGAGCATATACAGGAATTTTTGCCGGGAAGTAATAGACGAAAACGGCAAACTGCTGAGTTTTTCAATCAACTGTCCGGATAATTTCAATTTCGCATATGATGTGGTCGACTGCCTGGCAAGTAACCGGCCTGATAAAACCGCTTTGGTATGGAAATCGGATGACGGTTCGGACAAGGTATTCACCTTTTCGGATATATCGGAACTTTCCTCGAAATGCGCTAATGTTCTGCGGGAATACGGTATCAAGCGCGGCGACAGCGTTATTCTCGCGCTGAAAAAGCATTATGAATACTGGTATACCGTATTGGCTCTGCATAAACTCGGCGCGGCGGCTATCCCTGTAACACACATGCTGACATCGTACGATTTCCGATATCGAATCGAGCAAGCCGATGTGAAGGGAATAATCTGCACCTCCGAAAGCGAGGTTCCGGAAAAGGTATGGGGCGCGGTAAACGGCGCGTATGAAGGAATTAACCTTTGGACGGTTCATGAAACAATACCCGGGTTCATGAATCTTACCGATCAGATTAAATCAGCATCGCCGTTTTTCTCAAGAGTTGAAACTTCGGTCAATGACCGGATGATGATTTATTTTACATCCGGAACTACCGGACATCCCAAAGGCGTAATACATGATTTCAGCTATCCGTTGTCGCATATAGTTACCGCGAAATATTGGCAGCGCGCTTACGACGGCGGACTTCATTTTACTTTAGCCGAATCCGGATGGGCGAAGGCTTCATGGGGAAAAATCTATGGACAGTGGCTGGTCGGCTCAGCGGTTATGGTTCATGATTTCAATAACTTCGATCCAAAGAAACTCTGTGATATTATAAATGAATACGGAGTCACCGGTTTTTGCGCTCCGCCGACTGTTTACAGATATCTTCTCAAAAAGGACATGCCAGATATGCCGTCTTTACGCACGGTTACGACTGCGGGCGAAGTCATGAATGAGGAAATATATCAGGAATTCACCGCCAGAACCGGTCTTACACCTTTGACCGGATATGGACAGACCGAAACTTCGCTGCAGATTGCTAATTTTGAAGCTGATACTTCAAGATTGGCTTCGATGGGGAAACCTTCTCCGATGTATGATATATTCCTGCTGACAGAAGACGGCAGGGAAGCTGCGGATAACGAAGAAGGCGAAATAGTTATCCGTCCTTCAAAGGATGGGGGTATTCCCGGTGTATTTACCGGATATCTGAATAACGATGAACTTTACAAAAAAGTCTGGAGCGGTGGAGTTTATCATACCGGAGACAGCGCTTACCGTGATGAATCGGGTACGTTTTGGTTTATAGGCAGACTTGACGATGTAATTAAGACCGGCGGATACAGAGTCGGTCCTTACGAAATAGAAGAGGTTTTGCTGCGTCATCCCGCCGTTTACGAATGCAGAATAACCGGTGTCCCGGATGAGCAGCGCGGACAGGCAATCAAAGCGGCAGTGGTACTTAATGCAGGCTTCACAGGCTCAAAGCAGCTTGATCGAGAATTAAAGGAATTTGTTAACAGCCGGCTTTCCGAGTATAAATGGTTAAGAATCATCGAATTTGTAACATCGCTGCCCAAGACAATTTCCGGTAAGATTATCAGAAGAAAGAGCAAATAAACTTATCATCATATTACCTATTTCAATGGGGAGCTCCCGGTGTTACGGGTGAAATGATTCTGCAAAAATTTTGGGGTAGTTATTATGGCAAGAAAAGAAAATATTCGCGATGAGCTTATCCGCGCCGGGATAGAAGAACTCAATCTTCATAGCATTACGGATTTTTCAGTGCGCAGGATTGCAGCCAAATGCGGCGTTTCTCCAGCTGCTCCGTACAAGCATTTCAAGAATAAGCAGGAATTTATTGCCGAAATAATCAACCATGTTAATGCCGAATGGAATCGCCGACAGCAGCGCATAATGGAGACAAATAACAGCGATACAAGACAGCTTTTGGTTGAGTTTTCGATCAGCTATGTTAAATTTCTTGTCGAGAATCCGTTTTTGCGGTCGATTTTGATGATTAAGGACGATGAATTTGACATGGTATACAACAAGCTGCGCGCTGAAATGAGCAAGCTTACCCAGGAACTTGTCGCCAAATACTGCAGAGAAGTAAATATGCCCGAAGAAACATATGTAAGGAAGCTCTATGTGGTCCGGGCGCTGATATACGGCGCGGCATTGATGTTTGATAACGGCGAGTTGGAATATAATGAGGAAAATCTTGAATTTGTCCGCAAAAATATAGACCGCGAGTTTGATCTGCCTTAAAAAACAACGCATACGGGATTTCCCGTATGCGCTATTTTTAGCTTAAAATATATATTATTATCCAAGTCCGATATCAAGCGCCATCATAGCGGTGAAACCGACCGCAAATGTGATGACTCCGATATTTGAGTGTTCACCGTGTGACATTTCGGGAATCAACTCCTCCACAACGACATAAATCATCGCACCGGCCGCAAAGCTCAGCAGATACGGCATCGCCGGTACTAAAAGACTGGACGCGGCAATGGTCAGCAAAGCAAATATAGGTTCAACCGCGCCTGAAAGCGCTCCGTAAACAAACGATTTCCACTTGTTCTTTCCCTCGGCTCGCATAAGCACTGAAATGAGCGCTCCCTCCGGAACGTTATGAAGCGCAATTCCGACAGAAAGCGCTATAAATGATTCGAGAGTAATATGAACTGAGCCGTTTATCAACCCGGCAGCAACCACACCGACCGCTATTCCTTCGGGGATATTGTGCAGCGTTACCGCAAGAACCATCATCGTTGTTCTTGCAAGATTGCTTTTCGGACCTTCTTCTGTATTTGCTCCGCTGTGAAGGTGGGGAATTACATGGTCAAGCAGAAGCAGGAAGAGTATACCAAGCCATATTCCGACAAAAGCCGGCAGAAAAGACAATTTTCCCATATCCGCTGACTGTTCGATCGCCGGAACTATCAGGCTCCAGAAAGCAGCCGCTGTCATCACCCCGGCCGCAAAGCCGTTAATCGCGCGCTGAACCGAGATGTTCAGCTCTTTTTTTACAAAAAAGACAAGCGCCGCGCCGGCAGAAGTCCCGATAAAAGGTATCATTATACCAAGAATGATTTCCATCATAGCTAAATATCAACTCCCGGAATTGATTATAGATTCAATTCAATTATATCAACAAAAACCTTATCTGTCAATAGATATTCCGTAATACAAGTCTTAAGAAAACGAGGGCGTTTTACAAAATATTTACAAAGAACCGTAAAGCCCGTTTTCATTGAGGGTGGAATTTTTCCACCGTTTATGTTATTATATAATTCAGTTTCGAATATTGATGCAGGAAGAATGATATGAACAAGCAGGCACAGGAAGAAAAACATGAGCTTATGACAACGGCGCCGGTTGAAAAGCTCGTTTTAAGGATGGCTTTACCGGCGTTGATTTCAATGTTGATAAGCTCGATTTACAATATGGTAGACACCTTGTATGTCGGCAGAATTTCCACACAGGCAGCCGGAGCCGTCGGAGTGGTGTTTTCCTATATGTCGTTAATCCAGGCGTTTGCTTTTTTCTTCGGTCACGGTTCGGCAAACTTTATCTCCCGCTCTCTCGGCGCAAAAAATACCGACGGCGCTGCTAAAATGGCAGCCACCGGATTCTTCTCGTGTTTTATAGTCGGCTTGATTTTTATGTTCTCCGGGCTGCTTTTTTTCGAACCGCTTCTTTATCTCTTCGGCTCTACTAAAACAATTTTGCCCGACGCAAAAGGCTATTTCTTTTATATTCTCCTCGGCACCCCTTTTATAATGACATCTTTTGTAATGAATAATCAGATGAGGCTTCAGGGAAATGCTCACATGGGCATGATAGGAATGTCCGCGGGAGCGATTTTGAATATAATCCTTGACCCCATATTCATTTTCGTCTGTGATATGGGAGTCGCCGGAGCGGGACTTACAACGGCAATTTCACAGCTTGTAAGCTTTTTCATATTGCTTAACCTCAGCGGCAGGCATGACGGAATACCGATTAAAATATCTAATTTTCAGCCGCGCCTGAATCATTATAAGCAGATAATAAGCGGAGGGATGCCTTCTCTCGCCCGGCAGGGAATCACCTCGGTTTCGAATATAGTCTTGAACCAGCTCGCCGGATTATACGGAGATCCGGCAATCGCGGCTTTTTCTATTACGGCGCGAGTGATGATGCTTGCAAATTCTGCTCTGATAGGCTTCGGACAGGGTTTTCAGCCAGTATGCGGCTTCAATTTCGGAGCGAAGCTTTATAACAGGGTAAGAAAGGCTTTTTGGTTCAGCGTAAAAGTCGGCACGATATATTGTCTTATCTGCGCAATTATCGGTTTTACTTTTGCCCCGCAAATTATAGCAGCTTTCCGCGGCTCCGACCCCGAGCTTCTGAAAACCGGAGTGGCGGCGTTAAGGGCGCAATCTGTTTTCTTTGTGTTAAATGGCTACATCATGATAACTTCGATGTATCTCCAGAATATAAACAAGACATTTCAGGCTTCGATTGTTGCTATGGCGCGGCAGGGACTTTTCTTTATCCCTATTATCTATCTTCTTAATTTAGTAATGGGGCTGGAAGGAATAATCGCGTCGCAGCCTCTCGCCGATATCCTCACCTTTGTAGTAAGTCTGGTTTTTGGGATTAGGTGTCTGAATTCAATGGGGATAAACGACGCGGTAATGCAAAAAATAGAATAAAATAAGGACGGTTCTCTGAACCGTCCTTATAGTTTTAACTAATTATCAGTTGTCGTCATCGTCTTCGAGTTCGGCTTCTTTAACAACCTTTTCAGCTACCAGAGCCGGCACTTCTTCATATCTTACTATGTCAAAGGTGTAAGTTCCGAGACCGGCGGTGATTGCGCGAAGAGCGATGGTATAATCGGACATTTCAGACTTCGGCACTTCGGCTTCGACTATCTGATAGCCCTTTTTGTTTTCGTCTGCATGCATTCCCAATACACGACCGCGGCGCTTGTTAAGATCGGAGATAATATCGCCGACATTGTCGTCGGGAATCAGAACCTTCATTATTCCGATAGGTTCAAGCAGAGCGGGACTGGCATCAACGAGCTTCTTGTAGGCAAGGTTGGCGGCAATTTTAAACGACATTTCCGAGCTGTCGACGGTGTGATATGAGCCGTCGTAAAGATCGGCGTTGAGGCTGATCATCGGATATCCCGCGAGAACGCCCTTGCCCATCGCTTCCTGAAGCCCCTTTTCAATCGCCGGATAGAAGTTTTTGGGAACAGTACCGCCGACAACCGATTGGGTAAAGTTGAGACCTTCGGTTTCCGGATCGCCGGGGCTGAAGGTGATCCAAACGTCGCCGTATTGACCGTGTCCGCCCGACTGTTTCTTATGGCGTCCCTGAACCTGAACTTTCTTCTTTATGGTTTCGCGATAAGCTATCTTAGGAGGTGTCAGGGTAATAGAAGTGCCATGACGGGATTTAAGGCGGTTTACGACAACATCGAGATGTATGTCGCCCTGACCTGAAATTAAGAGCTGTTTGGTTTCCTTGTCGTTTTCGAACTTCAGCGTGTAGTCTTCTTCGATCAGATGAGAAATACCGGTGGAAATCTTATCCTCGTCGCCTTTTGCCGTCGGTACGATAGCCATGGTATATAAGGCTTCCGGATATTCTATCTTTTTAAAGGGTTCGATACTTGCGTCAGCAGAAAGCGTGTCGTTGGTGCTGGTATCTGCAAGCTTAGCGGTCATGCCGATGTCGCCGCAGGCAAGATCGGTGCATTCGTTCTGCTTTTTGCCGCAGATTGTATATATGCGGGCGAATTTTTCCGATTCTCCGCTGGAAAGGTTTTTCAGAGATATTCCGTTTGTGAGTGTTCCGGTCATAACCTTGAAGAAAGACATCTTTCCGACAAAGGGGTCGGCAATCGTCTTGAAGACGAAGATAGCAGGATCTCCGTCGGTTTTAATGCTGTCATCGCCGCCGGAGGTATAAGACGGATAAGAAGAAAGTATAATGTCGAGAACCTGAGCCACACCGCTCAGCTTTGTTGAGGAGGCAGCCAAAACCGGGCTGATGGAACCGGATATAGTACCGTCGTGAACGGCCTGAACGGTTTCTTCTTCGGTGAAAGGTTCTTCGGCGAAGAATTTCATCATAAGATCATCTGAAGTTTCGGCGATCGCTTCATCAAGCTGCTTGCGGTATACATCGGCAAATTCGGCATACTGCTCCGGAATGTCCGCCTCAGTTTCTTTGCCGGCTTTGTCAAAGGTAACGAGCTTGTTGGTAACGACATTGATATAGGCGGATTTATCCGGCACCGGTACCAATACGGGAGCGACGGAGTGACCGAATGTTTCGCGCAGCGATTCGACGACTTTATCAAAATGGGCATCAGGGTCATCTATCTTGTTGATGAGAAAAGACTTGGGGATACCGGCTTCGGTCGCTCTGTCCCAAGCGAGCTGAGTGCCAACTTCAATTCCGGCTTTACCGTCCATAACAATAAGAGCGGAATCGGCGACGCGGACTGCCTGCAGCACCTCTCCGGCGAAATCAAGATATCCCGGGGTGTCGATAAAGTTGATCTTATGATCTTCATACAACACAGGAGCCACTGAAGCAGAAATAGTTATATTTCGTCTTATTTCCTCCGGATCGTAATCGCAGACGGTATTTCCGTCAGCCGGGTTGCCGAGACGATCGGTGCCCTTTGTAATATAAAGCGCGGCTTCAGCAAATGAGGTTTTGCCGGAGCCGCTGTGCCCCATGAGAACAATGTTGCGAATCTTGTCGGTTGTATACTTTGCCATTAGTGAACTCCTTATATTTTTAATTAATTACCATGTAAGCCCTGAAACGGGAACCGTACTATATATTATACACTTTTTCGACGATAATTGCAAGCTAAATCTTCATTTTTTCGTTCCATATCCTAACAAATAAGGAGACTTCAATTTGTGGATATTGCACAACAACCTCTATATCAGCCATCTTTTGAATAAAGATCACCCTGCCAAAAGTCATTTTTTGCCATTTTAACATCAATACGGTTGATAACCGTGAATTTCTTAAGGCTCCAAAGCGGGGCTATCAGCTCATCCGGCAGCCCGTCGCCGGTAAGCCTTGCGATAACTATATCCGGAGGAAGCAGCCGCAGTTGTTTTATAACGATATCGGTATATTCGTCAAGACTTAGTATTCTTAATTTTCCATCCGAATAAAGCTGCGCCAAAGGAGTGTTTTTAAGTATATGCAGCAGATGAATCTTAACTCCTGCGGGTTTGAGAGATGTAGTCTGTCGTATCGTTTCAAGCATCATTTCTTCATTTTCGCCGGGAAGACCGTTAATTATATGAAGAAAAACATTCAGTCCTTCGAGAAGCCGATAACCTTCAAGAAATTTTTCATGCGTATAACCGCGGTTTATCAGCTTTATAGTGTCTTCATGTACAGTCTGCATTCCGAGTTCAACAGATAAAAAATGTTTTTTTGAAAGCTCCTTTAGATAATTTGCCTTTTCCTCGTCCAAACAATCTGCCCTTGTTGCGATTATCAGCCCCACGGCATCCGGCAGTCCGAGAGCCTTGTCGCAGACATCCTTCAGCTCATCAAGACTGCAGTAAGTGTTTGAGCCGGTTTGAAGATAGGGAATATAAACCGATTCGTGTTTCCATTTGTTTTTTTGCGATTCTATCTGTCGGTTATATTGCATTTCAAACGGTTCCGGCTTATGTTTTCCGAGATATGAGCAAAATGTGCAGCCTCCGTATCCGCAGTTTCCGTCCCGGTTCGGACAGCCCATGCCGGCGTCAAGCGAGATGCGGACACCTTTTTTACCGAATATTCTCCGCAGGTAGAAGTCATAAGTGTAATAACGTTTATTGGAATCAGTATTTTCAAATAATTGCATATGGTTTTAATATTATTCTTATTATATATAAAACTTTGTTCATATTTCGCCTCCGGTATTGATATTAAAATGAAAATGTGGTAAAATAATAAGGAAAAAATGAGAATCCGGAGTGTTTTATATGATCAGAAACGGTTTTGACCTTGAAAAGTATATTTCGCTTCAATCCGAAATGATAAAAGAAAGGATTGAAAAATTCGGCGGCAAGCTGTATATGGAATTCGGCGGCAAGCTGTTTGACGACTATCACGCCTCAAGAGTGCTGCCGGGATTTCATCCGGACAGTAAAATTCGGATGCTATGCCGGCTTCAAAAGGACGTTGAAATTGTAATCGCAATAAACTCGGACGATATCGGCAGCAGAAAGCTTCGCGGCGATATCGGTATTTCTTATCCTACCGAGGTGCTGCGGCTTATCGACGCTTTCCGGTCTCTTAATCTCCATGTAAATTCTGTCGTAATAACTCAATACAGGAATCAGGCGGCATCCGAGGCTTTCAAAAATCAGCTTGAAAACTTCGGGATGAAGGTTCATCTTCACTATCCGATAGAAGGGTATCCTTATAATGTGTCAAAGATAGTATCCGAGGAAGGTTACGGAAAAAACGACTTTGTCGAAACGACGCGGTCTTTGGTAGTTGTAACTGCTCCCGGTCCCGGTTCGGGGAAGATAGCCACCTGCCTGTCGCAGCTCTATCATGAAAACAAGCGAGGGATAAACGCCGGATATGCTAAATTCGAGACGTTTCCCATCTGGAATTTGCCGCTCAAGCACCCGGTGAATTTAGCTTATGAGGCGGCAACCGCCGATCTTGACGATGTAAATATGATAGACCCGTACCACCTTGATAAATACGGAAAAACCACTGTAAACTACAACCGTGACGTTGAAATATTCCCGGTTCTCAATGCTACCTTTGAAAAAATATACGGCGTCGGCAAAAGTCCGTATAACAGTCCTACCGACATGGGCGTCAACATGGCAGGCTACTGTATAGAGGACGACGCTCTCGTTTCTCAAGCCGCGCTTGATGAAATAGTTCGGCGATATCTGAATACCCTCGTTGAAAGGCGGAAAGGCCGCGTCGGCGACGAAACGGTAAGCAAATTGGAGCTTTTAATGAAGCAAGCCCGCGTTTCGCCTGAAATCAGACCGGTTGTGGGGGCTGCGCTGAAAAAGTCTTATGAGACTGATAATCAGCCTGCCTGCGCGATAGAGCTGCCTGACGGCAGAATTGTTACCGGAAAGACTTCAGCGCTGCTCGGCGCGGCGTCGGCAGCCATCATAAACGCAATAAAGGAACTCGCCGGAATCGAAGACTCGTATCATCTTATCGACCCTGAAATAATCGAACCGATACAGAGGATGAAAACGGAATATTTCAAAGACAGAAACCCGCTGCTCCATTGCGATGAGGTGCTTATAGCCCTGTCTATATGCGCGGTATCCGATCCAAAGGTTAGGCAGGCGCTTGACGCGCTCGAGGGGCTTAAATGCTGTGAAGCTCATTCGACCGTTATACTTTCCTCAGTCGATGAAGAACTTTTCCATAAACTCGGCATGAATTTAACTTGCGAGCCTGTTTACGGCGGCAATCGACTTTTCCATAAATAATTATACCAAAGGCGGCTTGGGCCGCCTTTTTTACATCAGCGTAGTTTTTTTATCGGTAAGCGATGATATATACTCAAGGCAGGATTTAGCTTCATCGTTGTCCAAGAATTTCTCGTTGTCGTATTTTACTTCGATTCCTATCCCGCGTGATTTTGATATTCCGAGCGGATGATACGGCTCAAGATTTATCTCTCTGATATTCTTGTATTTGTTTGCGGTTTCCGCTATCGATTCGAGATGCTTTTTGTCGGTGTTAATACCGGGTATCAGCGGGCAGCGCAGTATGATATCGGCGCCCAAAGAATCAAGAGCTTCAAGGTTTGAAAGAATCAGCCGGTTATCGGCGCCGGTATATTTTTTATGCGCCTCCGGGTCGCTCAGCTTGTAATCATAAAGGAAAAGATCCGTGTATAATGCGGCTTCCCTGAGTATCTCCCACTTGGTAAATCCGCAGGTTTCAATCGCAGTATGAAGTCCCTTCGCCTTGGAAAGCTTCAAAAGACGAATCAGAAATTCCGGCTGAAAGAAAGGTTCTCCTCCCGAAAATGTCACTCCGCCGCCCGAAGTTTCATAGAAAACCTTGTCTTTCATCACTTCGGCGATAACCGATTCGGCGTCGTAGATTTTGCCGGAAATCTCAAGCGCTCCGTTAAAGCAGGCGGCGCAGCAGCCGCCGCATTTTTTGCATGAGGAACGATCGATTATATGAACCACGCCGCTTTCTTGCTCAGTGATTTCATGGCAGCCGTTGGGACAGGCTTTTACGCAGCGGGAGCAGAAGGTGCATTTGCTTTCGGTAAAAAACAGAACCGGCTTTCCGGATCTGCTTTCCGGATTATGACACCAGATGCAGCTTAAAGGGCAACCCTTTAAAAAAACGGTGGTTCTGATACCCGGTCCGTCGTGAATTGAAAAATGTTGTATATTGAAGACGCAGCCGTAAAGAGTTTCGGATGTATCCATGATATCGCACCTCACAATTTGTTATAAGAATTTTACCATAATATCAGCTTTTATTCAAATATTATATAACACTATTCTGTTAACTTTGACTTTAGAACTAAAAAATGGCAGGTTCATCGATTATTATCAAAATATCATTGTAATATTAACGCAATATGTAATATAATAGTTGACAACTTATTTAATAGAGAAAGGATTGAATGTCTTGGATTTTAAAGCGAACAACTCATACTTTAACCTTACCAGCCGACTTTTAAGTTATATCTCAATTCCCCTGCTTGCCGCAGGCGCTATATTTATCCTGTTGAATTTTATTCTTGATGTTTTTTTTATGCTTTCAATCGGAATAATGCTTTTCCTTGCCGGTTTCGTTATTTTGATATTCGACAGCGGACGCCGCACAAAAGACAGCGAAATTGATAAGTGCGTTGCAATCGAAATTGAAAAGATGCCCGAAAAAATGGCGCGGAAGATGGAAGATATGAAAAAACATCCGCGTGAAATATCCAAGTTTAGTTTCCATGCTTTCGATTTCACAACTACCGACGGAGTTAAAGCCAAGCGAGGAAACGATAAAACTCTCCGCAGTTCAAGAGTCAGTTATACCACCGTTCTCTTTGCAACGGAGAACCGCGAACAGCGGCTTATCATTTACCGCAATATATTCTCAATCATAGACAGCACCTATACAGAAACGCTCGACGACATATATACCGAGGATCTGCTTGCGGCTTCACTCGAAGAAAAGGAAACTCCCTTTTTACTTTCCGGAGAAAAAGAGCCGACAAACGTTGCCTACGAACTTATGCATATTAAGACCAAATCCGGAATTGATATCAGTTTTCCGGTCAAGAATGATGCGACGACCGACGGTATCGTGGAAGACATAAACCGTATGATTGCAAGAAAAACTGAAGACAGCGAGCTTTAAGCGCGAAAACGCGAAGAAAAGCGAGTAAAAACGACCAAATATACAGCAAAACCGAAATAATCAAGAAATATTTCAAAAAAACCTTGACATTTGCCATCGCTTGTGGTATAATATCAGACAGTCTTGAAAAAAGGCTGTCTTTTGACTTATATAAAGTCAATACAGCCGAGTATTATATACGTATCATTCTTTGGAGGAAATCAAAATGCCCACTTTCGCAGCTAATAAAGACAAGCTTGAAAGAAAATGGTATATCCTTGACGCAGCGGGCAAACCGCTCGGCAAAACCGCCGCCGCCGCCGCAACAATTCTTCGCGGCAAGCATCGTCCGGAGTTTACTCCGAACGTTGACTGCGGCGAATTTGTCATAATCGTCAATGCAGATAAGGCAGTACTTACCGGCAAAAAGCTGGAAAACAAAATTTACTACCGCCATACCGGCTATATCGGCGGCCTTAAAGCCGTAAACTACAAGCAGCTTATGGAAAAGAATCCGGAATTCGCCATGACCAAAGCAGTCAAAGGAATGCTCCCGAAAAATTCCATCGGCGCCGCCTGCGTATCCCGTCTCAAAGTTTACCGCGGAAATGAGCACAAGCAGCAGGCTCAGAAACCGGAAATACTTGAATTCTGAATCATAGGAAAGGATAACAGACAATGAACGAATCTTATGTAAGCGCAAAACCCTATTTCTATGGAACCGGAAGAAGAAAGAAGTCTGTCGCCCGTGTTCGCATTTATCCCGGCAGCGGTTCTGTCCGTATCAACGGCCGCGATATAGACGATTATTTCGGACTTGACACTCTCAAGTATATCGTAAACCAGCCTTTCAATACCACCGATACCGTCGGTAAGTTTGATATTGTTACTAAAGTCATAGGCGGCGGTTTTTCCGGTCAGGCAGGCGCCATCCGCCACGGTCTGGCAAGAGCGCTTGTTCAGGCTAACCCTGAATTCAAGCCAGCTCTCAAAAAAGCAGGATTCCTGACTCGTGACCCGAGAATGAAAGAGAGAAAGAAATACGGTCTCAAAGCCGCAAGACGCGCTTCTCAGTTCTCAAAGAGATAATCTTTCGGATATATCATCTTGCCCCTGCTTCAACAGGGGCAATTTTAGTAGTAATACTCTTACCCCGTTCCCTCATCAGGAGGTAATTATTTATGCCTGACCCAGCAAAAAAGACCGGCGGCGGTAATTATTTTCAATCTTCTCCGGATAAGGAAAATAAAAAATCAACCGAAAGCGGTCAAAGGCAAGGCGAAAATGACATCAAGTCAGATATCGGCGAGATAATAAACGATATTAAAACAGATACTGTCTTTTCGGATATTACGGAGGATACACAATCTGAAATCACCGTCTCAAAAGAATCTGAGGAGTTGTCATCGCTGGAAGAAACACAGATCGAATCCGAAAAAAATGATTCGGAATCAATTATCAGCTTAATCCGCATACCGGGCGATATCACCTCGCCTGAAAATTCTGTTATCTCAGATAGAGATGACGTAAGCGGAGAACCTCAAATCGACCCGACAGATTTTGTCCCGGAAGCGAAGACGGAACCTTCGCCCGAAGACACCGCGGAAGACGCAATCAATTCAGAAATTGATTTTCAATCCGCTGAATATGAATTTTTACAGCAACCCGATGACGCCGAAGTTAAAATTTCCATGACGGATGAAAAAGAACAGCCGCAAGAAATTTTCGAGATTGATAATTCAAAGCTTGACGATGAGTCGGAAGATCTGTTAAATAAAAAAGAAGAGAAAAGCGATTCTTCAATACCGGCTTTCTCAAACGAATCTGATAAACCCGAAATCACAGGCGACACTGCTGTAAATTCTGAGCTTTTGAGCAACGATTATTTACCGGAAACTGAAAAAACGAATGAAGAGCCGGTGGATTTTACCGAAGAATCGGAAGATAAATCAAACAAAACAGAAATAACGGCTGAAGAATCGGGGATTAAGCCGGTTGATTTGACGCCAAAGATCATTATAGCAAAAACCTTAGCTAAGTTTAAAAATTTGTTGGCGCTGATACAGGATAAAATAAAGCTGTTTTTCGATCGAAAGAAAACAGATGAAAGAAAAGTCAAGGTTAAGGTTGTTCTTAACCGATTGAAATCGTTTTTCGACCGAAAGAAAACCGACGAAACAAAAGCCAAAGTTAAAGTCGTTCTTAATCGGGTGACATCATTTTTCGATCGAAAATCTCTAAACGAAAGAAAAGCAGCGATTATCTCAATAATCGCGGCGTTGACAATACTTATCGGCTCTGCTGTTCTGATATCCGCAAATTATATATTCCGGAATCTTCCGACTGGTCTCGACACCCATATTTCCTCAAGAAAAGCTGAAGTAAGACCCGTAGCGGCAAACAACGCTTTCAAAGGACTCGACGATAAAGTAAATATCAGATATACGATTCGCGGAACACAAGCTACATCCCTGACCACAGATAAAATCACCGTCGGTGAATTCATGAGGCAAATTAGCGATAAGCTGACTCCTGCCGAGGATGGTTCCGATAACTGGGAATATGTTGTCAATTATTCAAAGTCAACCGTGTTGGAAAACGACATGGAACTGAAAATGGACCTTGTTACTTTCATTGATACCGAAATCTTCGAAGCTATCCCATATGAAACAAAGACAATTGAAACCGACACCATACCGAAGGGCACAAAAATACTACTCCGTTCCGGAATCAGCGGCACCGCAGACTGCATTTACCGCGAGAGATATTTGAACGGCGAGCTTCAGTCAAGCGAAAAAATCTCCGAGACAATAGACATAAAGCCTCAGACCGAGGTTGTTTACGAAGGCGTCGGAGGCAAATTCCAGGCTCCGAACGGACAATGGTATGATTATCTCTACTATTTCGATGCGGAAGCAACGGCATACGGAGTTGATACCGGCTGGGGCGGAGACGGCGATTATGTCGCATCCGGAAAGCGGGCGCAGATAGGCATGATAGCGGTTGATCCAAAAGTTATCCCTCTGGGATCAAAATGCTATGTGATCGGCGATTCATATAATATCGGAGTAGTATATGCCGAAGACGTCGGCGGAGCAATCATAGGAAATAAAATCGATATATATATGGGAGACGATCTTGATGCTCAGCTTAAATTCGGTCGACGCCAGATGCGGGTATATGTTCTTGATTTGCCCGATTGATTACCAATCCGCGAGTGTTTTTGAAATATAATCATTACGACGAATTTTGATTTGACGGTTCAGTGTTGATAAATTATTAAAGATAATACCATAATATTCTAAAAACTAAAACAGGGACGCTTTCCGTCCCTGTTTTATTGTGTTCAGTCGTTTGGCGGGAATCCGAGCCAGTCAAGCACAGTACGGATTTTTTTATCCCAATAAACCCAGGAATGGCTTCCCTCCGATTCTTCATAGGTCAAATCAAAACCGAGTTTCCGCATTTTATCCGACATCGATAAATTCTGTTCGTATAAAAAATCCTCGGTACCGCACCACATATAAAACCGTGGTATAGGCTTGCCGCTTTTTTTAAGCCATTCGGCTCTTGCGGCAAGATCGAATTGCCCGCCCAAGAATTCTTCTTCATTTCCGAAAATATCTTTCCAGTATGGATCCGGATCGTTCTGAAGTTTTTCCTTCGACCGGAAAGCCATATCGACGGCTCCGGAAAGGGAAGCGGCGGCGCTGAAATTTTCGGAAGCATTTATAGCCATATTGAAGGCGCCGTAGCCGCCCATTGAAAGACCGGCGACAAAATTATCTTCCCGATCGGCTGATATCTGAGGGAAAAGTGTACGGACGGTTGCCGGAAGCTCCCGAGAGAAGAAATCAAAAAAATGTCCGAAATTGCCCATGCATTTTTGATTTACATACCAGGAAAGACCTGCTGACGGCATTACGATAGCCAGCCCTTTTCCTTCTGCGTATCTTTCGATAGAGGTACGGCGCAGCCATATCGAGCAGTCGTCGCTCATTCCGTGGTAGAGAAAGAGAACCGGAAATTTACCGTCGCTGCGCGAAGACTCAGACTGCGGCAAAATTACATTCATCTCGGTCTGCATACCGAGTGTCGGGGAAAAGAATCGTACATTTAAAAGCGCCATATCAATTACTCCTTTAAACTCAGAAAATGCTGCTGTTTTCATTATACTGCTTTCGTCTGTTTCCGTCAAGTTTTTCTTTTAAAATGTTTAAAAATAAGTAAATGTTAACAATATTCAATATAATTATGTTCGATATTGTAGTATAATATATAAAGTAATCATGCCGAGCGCTGATTACTTTGCAAAATATCCGTCTAATGCAATGAAGCTGTCCCATGTGAGTTCGGATGCCCGCAGCCCCGGATTCCCCGCAAATTTCACGGCCGATATGCGTGGTGCGGCTCCATTGTTTAACCGGCGACAATAATAGCTTTATGACCGTTATTTTTAATTAAGAGGTGCAGAGAATGAAAAAACAGCAAAATTACCCCTTGTATGACGTCAAACCCGTCCCCAGCATACGCCAGATGCTCTATGACGCCGAAGCGGAAGCCGGTGATCAGATCGCCTTTAAATATAAGAACGGCGATGAAACTGTATCGGTTACCTATTCCGAATTTGCGCATGATGTCAAGAGTCTCGGAACCGCAATAGCGGAAAAGGGAATTCACGGAGCTCATCTTGCCTGTTTGAGCGAAAACTCTTATGATTATATCGTCGCATTCCTTGCTGCGATAACTTCAGACAATGTTTTCGTTCCGGTAGATAAGGAACTGCCGCCGAAGGAAATTGTTTATATCCTTACAAACAGTGACGCGGATTATCTCTTCCATTCCGACACATTTACTAAAATGCTGAAGGAAAATCAGTCGGAACTTCCAAAAATCAAATCTTTCATTAATTTTGACGGAAAAGAGGGAGAAGTCGACGGTAAGTATATCGATTACAAAAAGCTGCTGGCTCATGGCCGCGCTGCCTTTGACAGCGGTTCAAGAGCTTATCTTGACCAGACTTATAATCTGAACACCCTTAAGCTGCTGGTATATACCTCCGGAACTACCGGAATCGCCAAGGGCGTCATGCTGTCTGATCATAACCTCAGTTCAATGGTTCATCACGGTTTGAGAGTATCAACGGTATTTGACACCGGACTTTCTGTGCTGCCGTATAACCATACCTATGAGGCGGTAGCCGGAATACTCGTCGGCATTCATAAGCATGTAACCATCTGCATCAACGATAAAATTCGCAATATTGCGAAGAATCTTAATGAATTCAAGCCCGCTTATATCTATATTGTCCCCGCCATAGCAGAAGCTTTTTATAAAAAGATCTGGAACTCCGCAAAGGAATCGGGTCAGGACGCAATGCTGAGAAGGATGATGAAATTCTCGAACGGACTGCGCAAAATCGGCATCGATCTGAGGAGAACCATATTCAAAAAGCTCATCAATCAGTTCGGCGGAAATTTGATTAAAATTGTTTGCGGCGGAGCCCCGATTCGACCGGAAATAGGTGAATTTTTTGACGCCATAGGCATAAATCTCATAAACGGCTACGGAATTACCGAATGTTCTCCGCTTGTCGCCGCCAACCGCGACTATTTCAATAATTTCCATACCTGCGGAACTGTATTGCCTTGTCTTGAAATCAGAATCGACGATCCGGATGAGGACGGCAACGGTGAAATCTGCGTCAAGGGCGACACGGTTATGCTCGGTTATTATAAAAACGAAGAAGAAACACGCAAAGCCATTGTCGACGGCTGGTTCCATACCGGCGATTACGGCCGTATGAACGAAGATGAACAGCTCATGATTACCGGCCGAAAGAAGAATATGATAATTCTCAGCAACGGCAAAAATGTCTATCCCGAGGAAATAGAAAATTACATCATGAACATCCCTTATGTTCAGGAAGTTGTCGTTTATTCCAAGAAGGATGCAATGGGAAGCGAAGTTGCTCTGATTGCCGAGACATACCTCAACGAAGAGAAATTAGCCGAAATGAATATAACCGAACCGGTTGAACAGCTGAAAAACGATGTAACCGAGGTTTGTAAGCCGCTTCCTTTCTATAAACAGGTTGCGAAAGTCATCATCCGACGCGAGCCATTTGAAAAAACAGCGACTCAGAAAATCAACCGCAAATCAATAAGCGGCGATGAATAAAACGAAAGAATAAAAGCCCGCGAGCATTACCTAAACAGCCCCCGCGGGCTTTTTTCTTTGAATTATTAAATAATTCAACATGAGTTAATATAAAATAAACATCAAAATCGCAAAAAATGATATAATATCCTGAGTGAATTTCATATTTAGACAGTCACTCAACCGGAGGTAAATCTGCTTGTATAAACTGACATTTATACCTCCGATAAAAAGACTCATGCAAATCCATCCCCTCGGATAAACTAATATATACCGGAAACGGTATACCACTATACGTAAAGGTCTGAGAATATAATCAATATGAGGATAATCATGAAAAAACAAAAAATCCTTTCATTACTGCTGGCTATCGTATTATTTGCGTCTGCCGGGTCTGCGGTTTCTTTTGCGAAGCCTCGGGAAAGGATTGTAAAAATATTAATAACAGACAGCGTAACTGACAGACAGAACCTGGCGGGTCGTATTTCCCGGGCGACAGGTGCTGAGATTCTCTGCGTTTATAGAAATTTCGATATGATTGCGATAGAGCTTGACAGCTCTGAAGTCTCAAAGCTTCTTGGCTTCAGGCAGATAACCCGAATTTGTCCTGTCAAAAGCTATAAAGCGCTTTCCGAAGATGAAAAACTTTCTTCGGAAGACGAAATTACGGAAGAAGAATCTGAAGAAGTAAAAAACGATAAATCGGTCTGGACCGTTCGGGAGACTATAAAATCTGAATACAAGGGCGAAGGGATGGTAGCCGCCGTCATCGATTCCTCATTTGATACCGGTCATTTCGTATTCGCTCTGTCCGATGAAGAAACCGCGAGACTTAAATTAAAAGATATAGACGAACTTTTCGGAGAACTCAATGCTTCGAAAGACATTGATTATGCCGAAGACGCTTATGTAAGCGCAAAAATTCCCTTTGCCTTTGATTACGGCGAGGGTGATACCGATCTTAAAGCTGACGATCTCGAACACGGAACCCATGTTGCCGGAATTATCGCCGGCAACAACTCAGACGGCAACGAATCCGGATTCTGGGGCATCGCGCCGGAAGCGCAGCTTCTTATGATGAAGGTCATGGATTCGGACGGCTATCTCAAGAATTACTGTATTTATGAGGCTCTGGATGACGCGATGACTTTGGGCGTTGACTCGGTCAATCTGAGTCTCGGCTATGTATCGGGCTTTGCGGAAGACGCCGATCCCGACGTTTCCTTTTCGGTAACGCTCGCTGCTATGAGAAAAGCCGGTATCAATGTTTATTTCTCCGCCGGCAACGAATCGCATACCGGAAGCAACTCCGGCTATGACTTAAACTACGCGATAAGCGATTCTCCCGCTTATGCTCCCGATTACTCTACTTTGGGCGGCGAGGCGACCTATTCTGATGTAATAGCGGTTGCTTCGGCTGTTCCGGAAAAGAGAATGACTTTAAATCACATCAGACTTTCCGACGGAAGCTATATTGATTTTGAAGAAGATTCAAATTATACTTTTATAGACACTTTCAAAGGAAAGAGTTTGCGCTTTGCGGCAGTGCCGGGAATCGGCGTTCCGGAAGATTTCGAAGGTATTGACGTATCGGGTAAGATAGCTGTCATACAGCGCGGCGAGATTACCTTTACCGAAAAAATCACAAACGCGCAGGAACGCGGCGCTCTCGGGGTCATCATATATGACAATGTCGAAAGCTCATCATATGTTTCAATGTTTGTTGATGCCGGGCTTATTCCCGCCTGCTTTATTCTAAAGTCTGACGCAGCTATCCTGCTTGCGTCGAAAAGCTCCCGTATTAAAATTGAACAGGAAAATATTGTCTCCGAATCACCAGAATACGGACGGATGTCCGATTTCAGTTCCTGGGGTCCCAACGGTCTGCTTGAGCTAAAACCGGATATAACAGGGTTCGGAACCGATATTTATTCTGCATTAGCGGACGGCAAAGCAGGGAACATGAGCGGTACATCTATGTCCTGCCCGTATATCACCGGAATTTCGCTGCTGATAAGAGAGATGCTCTGTGAAACCGAAGCTGACTTTTATGAAATCGACGGTATAGATAACATCGGAGACCGGGTAAACGTAAGAATGATGAACTCGGCTGAGGTATTAACCGACGACTACTGTCTCATATCTCCTCGCTGTCAGGGCGCCGGTCTTGCAGTGGCCGATTACGCTCTTTCAAGCTATACCGAACTTATCGACCCAAATACAAAAAGCGCAAAGCTTTCTCTCGGCGATAACCTCGGAAATGAATTCGAAATAAAAGTGCAGCTTGTTAATACATCGGAAGAAGATCGCAATTATTATATCGGCGCTTATGTCATGACCGAGGATTATTACTATATCGATGAGATAAGCGAAGGATTCTGCGCAGGTTACGGTTATTGTTTTGAAGGCGCAAAGGTAACGATAGGAGAAGATAAAACCGATTATAATCTTGCAAATGAAAGATATAATCCTGAACCCGTCGCTGTTCCGGCAAAGTCGTCCGTTGAACTTTCCCTCAAAGTAAAACTGAGCAAACTTGAAACGCTCGAATTTGAAAAGATATATAAAAACGGCTTTTTTATCGAAGGTTTCATATATGCTTTTGAATGCGAAGGCGAAGAGGACGAATATTCGGATGTTGTATCAATCCCTTTTCTTGGTTTTTCAGATGATTGGGATGCTTTGCCGATATTTGACATTTCGGGTAAATTTATGACTACGTCGCTTTACACTACCGTGTATTTCGGGGAAGAAGCTTTCTTTTACTATGAACTCGGCGAAAGCCTTTTCGATGAAAATATATTCGATCCGCGTCTCTGCGCCGTTTCTCCCAATAACGACGGCATAAACGACGACTTGATAGTTAATATTCAACTGCTCCGCAACGCAAGATATCTGACAGTTGAATTATATAACGAAAATGACGAGCAGCTGTTGTCAGATCCCTGGGAATATATAACAAAGGTAGGAACTGATGACGAGGGCAGTCTGATATATGACAACTCTGTTCTTTATTATCTTGTCGATTCGGATAACATCGATTACACCTACCCGGACGGACGATACCGTGTCGTTATAAAAGCATCGCCGGAGAGCGCGCCGGAGCTGTATCAGAATTACGAACTCGAATTTTTGATAGATAATGAAAAACCCGCGCTTGAAAGCTATGAAATAATAAGTGAAGACGGGGAGAAATATCTCACAGTAAAAGTATCTGACAATTACCTCATTTCGCTTATATCACTGTATGAAGGCGAATCGGAAGACAAAGAAATTGTTCCTTATGCGGAAGATATCATGCTCGATTCAGATGAACTCGGTCAGACTTTTGAGTATACTTTTGATATAACAGATATCGAAGCGGAACATATTTATCTTGACATTTACGACGCGTCATACAATATCCGCACTGTTTTGATTCCCTTAAATGAATAATAACAATAAGGTTAATATGTAATGTTTAAAAAAATAATTTCCGCGCTTCTTTGCATATTTCTTGCATTTGCGGTAATGCCGTTTACCTCCGCGGCGAAAAATGAAAATAAAAAATACATTGTTTCTCTGAAATCCGATGCCGATATAAAAAGAGCCGAAGAATTGATATCTTCGCTTGCCGGTGTTGAAATCGAATACAGATTTGAGTCGCTCCTCAAAGGTTTCTCAATTATAGCTGCAAAAGACAGCGCCGATAAAATCAGAGATCTGTTCTATGTAAATGTTGTTGAACAAGCACAGAAATATCAGCTTTTCGAAGATACGACAGCTGATGACGAATATGAAAATTCCGAAATTGAGTCGGGGACAGCAGATACAGAAACAGAGTTGTCCGGCTCCCCGCGTGATATTTATCGCGGAGAGGGTCAGTTAGTTGCGGTAATTGACTCAGGCTTTAACATTCAAAACTCTTGCTGGCAGCTTACCGAATCGGGAGAAGCAGCGGCTAAGCTTGACGCATCTGCAGTAACAGAAGAAGGTCTTAATGCCGAATCGGCTTTGTATATAAGCAGCAAACTGCCTTTTGTATACGATTATTACGGCGGTGATTCCGACGTAAGCTGTTTAACAGGTCATGGAAACAACATCGCCGGCATGATAGCCGCAAACGGCGCGGGTATTGAAAACAGTTTTCAGGGAATTGCCCCGGAAGCTCAGCTGATGCTGATGAAGGTGTTTGACGATTCCGGCACCTTCGCCTATGAAGGCGATATAATCGCGGCTTTAGAGGATGCATATCTGCTCGGCGCCGATGTAATAAACCTAAGTTTCGGTCGTCCCTGCGGCAGCGACGACGGCAGTCCGATTGAACAAGGCATAACCGACGCCATCAATGCGCTCTGGGACGCCGATGTGATGGTTGTCTGCGCGGCAGGCAACAGCGGCAGAACAGGCAAGGGAAGCTATTATGATAAGGTATACGGCGAGGGCAACCCGACAGTAAGGCAGATAGACAGCGGAACAATAGCCGCTCCCGCATCACTTCCGACTACAACGGCAGTCGGAGCTGTTTTCGAAAGCGAGAACTACACACCTGTTTTCAAACTCGCCGGCGGTATTGATATTAAATATACCGACACAAATCCGGATTATATCGGAAAATATTTTGCAGCTATATTTGACACCGAAGCGCTGGAATATGTCGTGGTAGAAGGGATAGGAACCGAAGCAGACATAGCGGCTTCGCCGAATCTTGAAGGAAAACTGGCGCTGATTGCAAGAGGTGAGATCACTTTTACCGAAAAGTGCAACAACGCGGCAGCCGCCGGGGCTGTCGGAGTGATAATATATGATCCGGAGAAAGGAGCGGCGGCTGTAAACATGGCGCTCGACGGCGCCGTTATTCCCGCCATCTCGATTTCCTATGATGACGCCATGCTGATGCTCAACTCCGAGAAAAAAGCAGTATATATCTCGCTCGGGAAATTTGCCGAAGAAGCGGAGATTAAGAAATATATATGGGCGAAAAGCTCATGGGGAACCACAGGCACCCTTTCTCCGAAGCCTGATATCGCAGCGAGAGGAGTTCATGTAAATACGCTGGCATACTTAGACGGAATAACCGAATATGTCGACGGTACCTCAATCGCCGCAGCGCAAGTCAGCGGGGCTTATCTTTTACTTTCGCAATATCTTGACGAATACGGGCTTTCAAATGCACAAAATCTGAAAGCGATTCTCTGCGGCTCAGCGGATATTATTCCGACAGACGACAGCGTCGCAAGTTACTCACCGAGAGTTGTCGGCACCGGATTGCTCAATATAGACAAAATGTTTGATTACACTACCGTCCTCACCTCAAACAGTGTAAGTTCAGCGAGACTCGGCGGAGAGATCGGATGTTCCTTTGACATTCCGGTGACGATAACTAACAATTCTGGTATGGATGTCGAATATCAGATATCTGCAGATATAACGGTAAATGAAACATATAGACTTTCAGACAGGCATGAGCTTGATAAGCCGGAGGACGATGTTGTTCTTATATCCTCTTATTCAGAATACATCGATGGAACAATCCGCGTCGGGGGCGGAAGTTTAAATATAAATCTTTTTGATGAAAATTACTCTCCCGACACTATTCTTGTTAAAGCCCACTCAAGCAATAAGGTAATTCTTCGGGTTTTGCTCAATGAAGCGCAATATGAAGAATTGAATAAAATTTATTCGAATGGGTGGTTTGTTGAAGGCAGAATTTATCTGTCAGATGTTGAAAACAATCTTCGTTGCATTCCCTATGTCGGTTTTGTCGGCGATATTGAGTCTGTGCGTATCAGCGACTCCAACGGATATTACGATCTTGACGAAAGCTACGCCGTCTATGACGGTAATCTTTTGATATCCGAGCTTTATATACCGGATAAACAAAAGAGCGAAAAAATCATATTAGGCTCAAATTATTTTGATCGGAACCTTGCGCCTGCCGCACGTTACTGCGCTGTTTCACCAAACTTCGACGGTAATGCCGATAAGGCGTATCTGATATTAAATCTCAATCGCAACATCAGTTTTGCCGAATTCAGCATTTACGACGAAGAAGGCAACGAAGTTTACCACGACACAAGCGGCGGACCGCTGCTGAAAACTATAATGTACGAAGGATTGCCGACAACTTACTATATCTATATCTGGGATTGTATTGCGCCGGATAATTCTAATTATACTTATCCGGATGGAAAATATACGGTAAAATTCACCCTGATTTCCGAAGGCGGTACAACTCAAATCGAGTCATATGAGTTTGTAATAGATAAAGAAGCCCCGGAAATAATCTCAAGTGAAGTCATAGAGCGGAACGGGAAAAGGCTGTTAAAGCTTAATATTTACGACAACCACGAAATAATGGCGGTAGAGATTAAACATCTGGTTGAAAAGAGCGTTCCGGCTCGCAGCGCTGATAATATCTACGATATAACAGACGAAGTAATAGGCATGTTTGAGGAATTTGAAGTTATAAACGAAGGAGGTTATACCGCGACGGCAGTCGAGCAGCTTGACCTTGTTACGGTAAGTTCACTCTACGATAAAGCCGAAAGACGCTACACTGTCAATGAAGACGGATCGCTGTCCTTTGAGTTCGATATAACCGATTTGAACGGAGAAAAGCTTTATATCTACGCTTATGATTACGCTTTCAACCGCGTCGTCAGTATGATCAGATTTGATTATGACGAAGGATTAAATTAATTTCTGAAAATATCGGAAACGCAAGAAAAAGACTTTGCCGGAAATTTTTACAGGTGATATTATGAAAAAAATCGAGCAGATTTATGACTACAACGATAAGCTTGCCGTAAAGGACAAGCTGTTCACCCCGCAGTCGGGCGTTAAGCTGAACAACGGACTCTTTAAAACGGTTTTTGACAACAACATTAAGTTTTTAAAGCTCCTCGATATGGGCAGGATGCTCTATTGGTTTGACGATAAAACCGGCACTCCGACCGAATCTGAACCGTACCGCGGTCATTTTGAGGATAACCTAAAAGGATCAACTTTGTCGATGTTCCTGATGGGAGCTGCCAATACCCTGAGATGGACAGATGAAGAAGAGCTAAAAAGACGTATAAAAATCGGTATTGATCGGATAAAATCTGCGGCAGAGCCGGACGGCTTTCTGATGCCGATAAAACAAAGCGAATTTCCATCAAAGGAATATCCTCACTACACCCGAATCTGGCTTACCTACGCACTCTCTGCAGTCGGTCTTTCCTGCGATGAAGGCGGTTATGAGCTTCTTGCCCGCTGGCAGGATTGGTTCAATTCCTGCGTTGATCTCCCGGTGATAAAATATCTCTGCCTCGCGTTCCAGGGCGTTGTAGCCTCTCCTTATGTATACATCAATACCCCTGTCGGAAAAACAGAAGACATTGATGTAACCATAGAGCATTACGAAGAGCTGTGGCGACTGTCTCAGTTTTTAAGAAAAGAAAGAAATTGCGTTCACATAAGAAAACAGCCCGGAGAAGAACCACACGCCCACGGCTCTGAGCTTGAAGCTATTGAAGGATATCTTGACCTTTATCGCGCAACGGCAAGAAATTATTACCTTGCGGCAGTTCTCGGCGCCTGGGAGCTGTACCATCGCGACTGGGAGCATCCGGGCGGCGGTATCGTCATGTGCGAGGGTATGCCGATAAACTATCCCGGCTGCTATTGGCTCGACCCAAAAAACAACTACAACGAGCTTTGCTGCACATCTTTCTGGCTGTATCTGAACCTCCGCTTGCATCGGCTTTTCCCGGAGGAAGAGAAATATATGGCGGAAGTTGAAAAGTCGCTGTATAATATCGCATTTGCAAATCAGGACGGCGGAAATGGCATCAGATATTTCGGATATCTCGATCAAAAGAAGCAGGAAAGCGGACTAGTGCACTGCTGCTGCGGCGTCGGTACGAGAATTTACGGTTCATTGCCGGAATATATATATTCGGTAAGCGGCGATACGGTTTCGGTTAATCTTTATACCCCGAGCGAGATCGACTGGGAAAGCGACTTCGGCAAGATAAAAATCAAATCGGACGCAGATGTTCCGGCATCAGAAGAAATTAAACTTACCGTTTATACTGAAAAAGACACAGATTTTACGCTCATGCTGCGTATCCCCTCGTGGGCGACGGAGGAAACGGTAATCAAGATTAACGGCGAGAAGGTTGTCTCCGGAAAACCCGGCAGTTACGCCGTTATAAAGAGAATTTTCAAAAACGGAGACATAATAACATATAATCTCAAACAGAGCTTCCGGCTTACCAAATACAAAGGCGCCGATGAGCTTCCGGGTTTCGACAGATATTATATTGAAAAGGGACCGATACTCTACGCAGTAAGCGCTCCAGACGCCCATTCGGCAAGACTGATAGGCTGGTCAACCGATAACTTCGAAAACTGGCTTGAACCGGACGAAGAAAGCGGCGTTTATTCAATAAAAATGCACCCGGACAAAAAGCTGATACCATATTATATGCTTGACAGCGACACCCCGATGACCTGCTGTCCGATTTTCGGATAATTAAAGCAAATGCCGTGATATTTCATGTTTGAGACATAAAAAAACATGGAGTATCACGGCGTTTTGTGTTATAATAACGCTTCATGGTTCTATTTAGAGTAAAAACCGCTTTATGCCGTTTGACAATTTTAGTTCAGCTCAGACAAATTCTATAAAAAAACAGGTGTTTTCGGAAATGAGTATATTTGAGATAATCCTGATAGGAGTCAGCCTTGCGATGGATGCCTTTGCGGTATCTGTCTGCAAAGGGCTTTCAATGAAAAAGGTAAATTGGATTCATGCTCTTATTACAGGTGGCTTTTTCGGAGTATTCCAGGCTGTCATGCCGGTTTTAGGCTGGCTGCTCGGATCAGGATTATCTGCTTATATCGATAAATTTGACCATTGGATCGCATTTATTTTGCTTATGTTTATCGGTGCAAAGATGGCTTTTGAAGCGGTTAAGGAAATAAAATCGCCGGAGGATTGCTGCGAAACCGGCTGTAAAAAATGTGACGATACCTCAACATCCGGAGAGGGAATAAAATTTTTTGAGCTGTTTATCCTTGCGATAGCAACTTCGATAGATGCTCTCGCAGTCGGTATCACCTTCGCTTTTCTTGAGGTTAACATTGTTAGTTCCGCGCTGACTATCGGCGTCATAACCTTTGTAATCTGTCTATTTGGCGTTGCCGCAGGCAACCGCTTTGGCAGCAGGCATAAAAGCAAAGCAGAACTTGCGGGCGGAATTGTCTTATGCCTTATAGGAGTTAAAATATTGCTTGACGGTCTCGGCATAATTGCTTTCTGAATAATACGCGGCGACAAGCCGTGTATTATTGTTTATACATTAAGTTTACTTGACATTCAACGGCAGCTGTGATAAAATAAACAAAAAAGTATTTGAGGACGGAGAGATATCATGAAAGGCGTAAATTACTGGAGCTATTATCCGTATACCCCTCTGAATAACATGAAACGCGGCGCCGCCCCTTATATCTGCCGCATCGCTCCTAACGGCGACAGGGTGGAGCTTGAGTTTATCGATAACGGCGAGCCGCAGGCACAGCATATAGTGTCTTTCCGAAAGAGAAACGACGCCGATGTAATCGAAATTCCTCTGAAAAGTTACGAAGCCGTTATAGACGGTCTTGATAAGGACGCGGAATATGAAATTACAGTCAGCCGCTCCGACGGTATTTCCTCGGAAACAAGACTTGTGCGTATGGGCGATGTTCCGGGTAAAGTTATAAATTACCTTCATCCGGAAGATAACGTCTACTCTTTTTCGGGAAAATACCTTTGTAGCCCCTGCATAATCAGAACTCCCTCGGGAGCATTGCTTTCGTCAATGGACGTTTTCGAAGGCAACTCACCGCAGAATCTGACCCTTCTTTTCAGGTCGGATGACGACGGCGCGAGCTGGCGTTGGGTCGCTGAGCTGTTCCCCTGCTTCTGGGGAAAGATGTTCGTCATCGATGAGATAATATATATGCTCGGCGTTTCAAACGAATACGGCGACCTGCTTATCGGTTATTCGGAAGATGACGGCGACACCTGGTCGGCGCCAAGCGTACTTTTCCGCGGCTCCTGCAATTCTGACAATGCCGGCTGTCACCGCGCGCCGATGCCGGTAATTGAATTCAACGGCAGACTTTGGACTGACCTACAATACGGGGGCTGGAGATACGGCAGCTTCGGGGACGCCATTGTTTCGGCTCCGATAGACTCGGACCTTATGAATCCGGAAAACTGGACTTGCAGCGATTTTTTCTATTGGAAAGAGTTTAATGAAACATTATCGGAGACGGAACGTATAAATGCCGCCGGCGGAATCGAAGGAAACATCATAGTCGGCAGAGACGGTGTTCTGTATAATTTGCTGCGTCTTGCCGACGGCAAGAGTTTGCTGCTTAAAATCGATGTAAAAGACCCGGAAAAGGCTCCGCAGTTTGTAAAAGTCGTCGATATGCCGATAACTGCGTCAAAGATAGACATTCAGTATGATAATGTAAGCGGATATTACTGGACTCTTGCCAGCCGCCTGATAAATGAACCGCGGACGAATCGTAATCTGCTTTCTCTTATGCGCTCAAGCGACCTTGTCAGCTGGGAGATAACCGCAGATATCCTCGACGCCCGGGACGCGGACGCGTCAAAGGTAGCCTTCCAATATATAAGCTTCTTCATCGAAAACGAAGATATATATTTTCAAAGCCGGACCGCATATAACGGTGCCCACAACTACCACGACGCAAATTACGCGACATTCCATATAATCAAAAACTTCCGCGAGCTTCGGGATATGAAATAAACTTATGGTATCTGAAAGGCAGTGAAATGACATTTAAATTATCAACAAAGATGATTTCGGCTCTGTTGCTTTTAGCTCTGATGCTGAGCATGTTCTCCTGCGGCGAAACCGATGAATCGGTAAATGAACAGACAAATGTTTCGGAAAATATAGATGAAACGCCTTCTGAACCGGCCGAAACCGAAGCCGAAAAGCTTTCCGATAATCTTGAATCAAGGGATCTTAACGGCTGGGAAATGCGGGTGATTGCTCATCACGACCATCTCAGCAACGAAAGTACCATTTATTCCGCCGAAATGGACGGCGAAATAATCAACGATTTGATATTTCAGCGCGACCGTTCTCTTGAAGACCGCTTTAATTTCAAATACACCGTGATAGCCGCAAACGGATGGAACGATAATTACATAAAGCTGAAAAACAGCGTTATGTCGGGTTCGCGTGATTACGATATGGCATTTCTTCTGCCTTTCTCTACAAGCGGTTCCTGTGTAAAAGATCAGGTGCTGTATAATATGAACGCGGTGCCGAATATCGATTTCAGCCGCCCCTGGTGGCATACGAATGTAAACGAGCTGTTCACCTATAAAAATTATCTTCCCTTCGTTTCCTCGGATTATCTTTTAAGCTCATATCAGTATTCAAATATACTTATTTTCAACAAGGTTATGGCGGAAAATTACGGTCTCGACGACATCTATTCGGCTGTCCGCAACGGTACCTGGACACTTGAGCCGTTCGGCAGAATGTGCGAAGCGGTAACCGAAGATATAAACGGAGACGGTAAGTTTGATGTAAACGACCAATACGGACTTGCGACAAACTACGGTTATCACGCAATAACCTGGGGTTATGCGATAGGCGATCAAAGCGTTACGCTGAACGATGACGGAACGGTTACTTTAGGTTACAATAACGAGCGCTTTTTTACTCTCTGCGAGTGGCTGTATAACCTGCTTTACGCAAGTAACCAGGCATTTGAAATCGGATGGGATCTTGAATGCGAAATCCGCTGGAATGAAAATCGCCTGCTATTCCAGGCCATGTGGCTCAACGATTTAGAAAAATACCGCGAGGTAACGATAGATTACGGCGTTATCCCATATCCAAAATTTAACGAGGAACAGCCGCTTTATCATACATACACAGACGCGCGCAGCGGAGGCGTTGCAATCCCTATGGATGCAAGCCCGGAAGTTATCGATATGGACGGTCTTATTTTGGAGGCGATGTCCTGCTATAACTATAATGAAATCATACCCGAATATATCTCATCGGTTACCGAAACAAAACTCAGCCGCGACGAAGAAAGCATAGAAATGATGGGATACATTGCCCGAGGACGCATATGGGATATCGGTTATACAATGACAGCAACGGATTCATACACCTGGGCGATCCAGCACTGGCTGAAGCCTTCGGGAGGGCAGATTGCCTCTTATCTTGAAAAGAATGAGTCGAGAATGATAAAAAGCTTCGATAAGATAATCGAAGCTTACGAAGAGCTCGCCGCGATGGACTGGCCGGCTGTATAAAAATTAAGGGGCTGTATCAAAAGCCCGCGAAAAAACAGAGCCAAATTGCACAAAAGTAGTGCAAACGGCTCTGTTTTTTGGTATAATAGTATTATGAAAAAAGCTA
>JGI24712J26585_10000244_pt1 | contig 46574 bp, 42 predicted proteins | sample BioPla3DNA2_FD_26585 | JGI IMG/M metagenome (IMG submission 26585) | reverse complement strand
TGGTATATTATGTATATGATATGGTGGCTTCCCGCCATATTGGCCGTCAAATGACGATAGAAAGGCACATACCCCGGTAGAGTCATCAATATAATGCATTATCTCATTCCAATCACAAATAAGGCAAGATGCTTCAATAGATATTTCGTGTCGTTTTTCCCACTCCAGAAATATTTGCTTGATTTTATCGTTAGGAAGTGCTACCCATTCTTTTACAAACTCTTCCCTCTCTTTCCTGGTGGGAAGCGGGTCCTGGGGAAAAGATCCTTCGATCTGGGTAATTGTCATCTTCTCTCCGGTAGCCAGCATAAGAAAATAAGGGGGATTTAATTTCCCCAGCTTGATGGGCACCTGCTCAAATTTTTTTATAGTATTATGGTCATATTCTTCTGCACCTTTACCAATCTGACGGGCTGCCCAATATACACCATTGGCCAACACATCTCCAATCCCCTCCCGCCGAACAATTTTTTCCAGCAGGTAAAAAAATCTCTCCCCGGAGTCGGCAGGGAAACCCGGCAGATCCTTATCGGTTAGAATCCCGGCTTCGTAGAGTTCAACAGCAAAGGCCAGAACCTGCGGGGTTGAGTATGAGTCCAATCCATATTCCTGGGTAACGCCAAGGATGTCATAACTAAAGTCTAACTCTTTATAGGCCGCCATATGATAGGTGTCTTTCCCGAAGCATTTTAAGAAGTAACTTGGCCTTCCGGGAAACGAAATTGTAAGATGACAGTCCTTCGGGCAATTATAGCAGCTTGTCCTCCTTGACAGCACACTCTCAGTAAGCGCTTTCCATTTCTTTTCAATTTCTTTATTCCAGTAACCCTTTATCCGCTTACGGGCATTACCCCAGGCAAAATTATCGTGATGGAAGCTATCATCATCCTGGTGTGCCATAGTATCCCCACATCTAGGGTTCTCATGAATTTCCTTTATCAGGCGGGAACATGTCATATAGAGTTCGGCCGGGTGGGCAATATTGATGTCTTTTGTTCCCCGGACGGCTATAGCTTTTAATCTTTTATCTCCCATAATCGGGCCCGGCCCTCGGGAAGCGCTGGAGTTATAGTGTTCTATGCTGGCCATATAAACCCTGTTTTCACCGGCCAGGCCGATAGCAGCTACCTGGGCCCTCGGTTCCTTTAACTCTTCTTTTATAAGCGCCGCAGTTTCTTGCGCGCCTTTTCCCTGAAGATGAGCCGCATCGCGTATTTCTACTTTATCATTGTTTATCCACAAATAAACCAGACCTGGGGCCCTGCCGCGGATCACTATTTTGTCATAACCGGCATGTTTTAGTTCTACCCCGAAATATCCTCCCATTAATGAATGGGCTAGAAAGTTCGTCTGGGGAGAAAAGGTATTCACAACGGTACGGGTGGCACCGGGAACGAGTGTAGAATTTAAAAGGCCGCTGCTGAATATAAGCAAATTATCTTCTGAAAAGGGTTCAACTTCAGGAGGAACCCTGTCCCAAAGAATCTTTACCGCAGTCCCCTGCCCTCCCAGATGCATTTTGGTTAAACTCGGGTCAGTTTCCACTCGCTCAACAGTACCCAGCGATAAGTCAACTTCCAAGTTGTACCCTGTTTCAGAATATCTCATTGTTTGCTACCTCTTTTGTTATCACTCTGAATATTCTCAATAATACAGCTGCTGAAATAGTCTTTTGCATTCTACATTATATTTTTGCAACTGCAGGAAATTTTTTGTAATTCCGGTAATAGTATAAGCAATGAACAGAGGCACGCAGCATGCAGGATATTTAAAAAAAATTTAGATTCATTTATTCATTTACATATCTTTCTGAAACATAGCGATCAATTAGTTTTTATTGTAAAGGATGCTTCGTTTCCGGGAAGCATCCTTTACAATAAAAAGGTGAACCGTACATGAAACCGGACAGATTATTTTCAAAAAGCGTATAACATGATTAGCCGGTTACCTTAACAATTAGTGCAGCACCTGTATCCCCTGCAGCACATCCTGTAAAAAGACCATAACCGCCGCCCAATATTACCAGTTCCTCGATCAGCTCAGCAATACAGCGGCCTGCAGTGGGACCCTGAGGATGGCCGAAAATCATGGAACTCCCGTAGTTGTTAAAGGTCATGGGATCTATACCCATTTTCTTGGACATGTATGCATCGTTGGCAGCAAAGGGGTTATGTGTTTTAATCGCTTTTATATCCTTAAGGGTAAGTCCTGCATTTTTTAAAGCGCTCTCCGCAGCAGGGACTGGTGCAGCAGCCATAAAGCCTTTATCCACTCGCGTAAAACCGTAGGAGATAATCTGGATTTCCACGTTCTTATCTGCACTCAGCTCCTGTGCCTTTTCCCGGGTTGTAACGATAAAACCGCAGTTGCCATCGGCAGGATGCGTCTGAACATCGGAACTGTGAACTCCGCCGGGGATAAAAGGTTTTTTGGCTGCAAGAGTTTCCCTTGTTCTTGGCCTAATCCCTTCATCAGCTTCTAGAATGCCCGTTTTCTTGCCGATCTTATACTCAATGGGAAACATATAGCGCTTCTGGAATTCCCTGTCATTGGCAAGAGAATCCTGGTACTGCTCATAACGCCGCAGGGCAATCTCATCGCAGAACTCCTTGGTAATCCCTTCAATTGAAGCAGCGGCGTTTTCCGCGGTCTTGATCATGGGAAGCCCCACCCAGGGATCAGCATTAAAATTATCCATCATCCAGTTTTCTGAGATTACCTCACCGCCAGGCCCTAATGGATTGGGCCAAATCGTATGCGGACCGTTAGAGCAGCGATCTGTCATCAAGCAAAACGCCAAATTGAAATTGCCTGTTTCCACGCTCATCGCTGCATAATTAAGGCAAGTGGTAGATGTAGAACAAGCCTGGGAAATATGTAACGCAGGGACCCTTTCTGCCCCCAGCATAGCGCCGGCCCAGGTAGATGCATAAAAGCTATGCAATTGTCCAACCGTTTTTCCAAAAACAACATAATCAATCATTTTGGGGTCAAAATTCTTTGAGGCAAGCCACCTCTTCGCCGTGGCTGCTCCGAGCTCTATGGCATTTTCATTCTGTAAGCTGCCCTGCCAGCGTGCAAACGGTGAACTATAATAGCCGCGAAATGGAATAAACGCTTTTGTATACATTAACTGAAAACCTCCTTAGTAAATTAAATTTGAGACATTACTTTTGTACATAACATCTCTGTAAATCACTACCTCCTGTGCATGCCTGGCGACTGAAATGATGATAGTCAATAGACTATTTCCGATAAAACCCCTTACTTTAGAGTTCGCCATTCATTTTAATTTTCCTGTTAAACAATTAACATTTCGAAAAAAATCGTTACTAAGCTAAGAAAAAACCCTGCGTACAAAAGGTCTTAAGTAAATAGGTGCTTTAAAAAAAGTTAGTCTATATATAAAAAGGTTCAAAAAAAGAAAGCGCCGGATGCAGCTGCCTCATATCAACCGCATCCGGCGCTTTCTGCCTGGCTTGTTTTCAGGGTTTCCCAAATATCTCACTTAAAAAATACTACTAGATTATATATGAATTAATTAATTAATATCTTTTGGTTAATCCTCCTTATATAATTTATCACCAAACTGAAAACTTCCTAATTAAACCAAGTAATGAAGATAACACCCCACTTCGAGAACAAACCGGTAACATTTTCTTTTTTTTATGTTATATGCCAGGTTGCCTTCGGCACTATCCCTTTTTCGCCCCGAACAGGGGCAGGTCCCGCTAATAATATGGGTCTTTTCTTGAAGGTTGTGCCTTGGCCTCCTGATACTTTAAATACCTGCAATACCGGTAGAGTTTATTAAAGACCGGCAGCATTTATCATCGTATTAAATGGAGATATTTAGTTTTTCTTTATCAAGCCTATCCCCGGGGTTAGGAGCTTATGCATTGAAATAAAATTGGTTCCCGTCACAACGGTCCCCTTGGCTCAGGTGGAGCCCTGGCGGGAGCATTACCATGATACGCCTGTAGAAAAATTGATGTAAACAAGGATATGCATACAAGTATAAGTGAGGCAAATGCCGGTCGGATGTTATATTCAATCCGCACATCAGGCAGTTTCGATTCCCATTTTGATGTATAATAAGGAAATATTTTATTCCCAACGTAAAGTTCGGCCTCAGTAATAAAAGGCTTGGCTTCCACATATACTTTTCTCATAATATCTGCTGAATTACTGTTCATCCCGCCGATTACGACTGCTGCCCAACAAAAAATTAGGAATTTAACTAATCTGCGCAATCTCAATAAAAACACCGCCTTACAAGGTTTCATTTCCACCTTGAGTTTTTGTTTTGCGCTGAATTCTGTTGGCAGCAGCGTCCACCACTGGTGTTATCGACCTGTTTGCTCTCCTTTGAAATGCCGGATTGCTATGTTTGAATATAACTATGTTTCCTCGCTGCCCAGAATTGTAACCAGGATAATAACCCTTATATTTACATTCAGGTTTATTTTTTTTACGAAAATTCTCATCCGTTTTTGCTTCTTCCCGTACACAATATTTACCGTATATTTTTCTTGATGCTTTCTTTTTCACTGGGAGGGGAACAACCTGCTCAGGTGTTTCACTCTCCTCTATTTCGATCATGGCCTGCAACATTTTTGAAGCTTCCGGTTCGTTTCCCTGTTCATCGTTAAATATTTCATTCTTTTTTTCGATACTAATGAAACGAGCAAAAACAAATAGTACAACTGCCAGCACAATCCCCATGGCTAAAAAGCCTGTACTGCCTCTGGCAAAATTTATCACCTTACTTATTTCAGGAAGAACAAAGGAAATTTCACTTGTTAAATAATCCTGCACCAGGTAATATACTAAATCGGCCAGGAATAGAATTAAACATACTATAAGAGTAATAAGGATGAGCTTGGGCAGAAAAAGCAGGATTCGCGACAATGCCCCGGCATCTTTATCTTCCTTTAAATCCTTTTCCACTCCATCAAGTTCAAATATTGTACCATCCTGCATTTAATAATCCCTCTTTCCCTGTACTTACACTGTAAAGGAAATCTTTTTGCGAGATACTTGTCCACCCTGATTTGTCAAGTAAATTGCCTGGCTTATTTATTATAACGGTACACGGTTAAAGTATTTGTTATATTTTGCCATGAGTGTAAAAATTTATTATGATATAAGTCAACAAATACCTTATGCCTCTAACAGATTATTTGGAAAAATACACCTTATGGGTAGGGCAAAATGTCTGCAAATGTCCAAACAAATATCTTGAACTTTTTTCATGTATAGTTTTTTATAGTATTAGGGAGGATCTCTTTTTTCTTAAACAATTCAACTCGACTGCATGCTTTCCGATTTCTGCATACCTTTAAATAATTATTAAATAAAATGCCCGGGAATTTTCCTGGGCAAAAAGCAAATTCAATATGAGAAATATTTTATAGCTTCCTAATTAAATAGCAAGAACCTATGGCTGATAATATTTATTTATACGTCACTTATGATAAGGTTCACCTCTTATTATTTTAAAACAGCGGTAAAGTTGTTCCAGTAAAATTAACCTGGCAAGGCGATGGGGAAAGGTAAGATCGGAAAGCGATAGACAGAGGTCTCCTCTTTTTTTTATGCTGGAAGCCAGCCCGTTCGGCCCGCCAATGATAAAATCAAGCTTGCTTTTTCCTTCAATCATTAATCTCTCAAAGTAATAGGCAAGTTCTTCAGAGCGCATTTTCTTACCATCCGCAGCCAGCACTATTGAATGAGCGTCGTTTCTGATATATTTTTCAATTTCTTCTGCTTCCTCACTGAGTGCTGCAGACGTTGAACTGTCTTTCTCCCCTGACTTCCCCTCCTGCAGCTCAATGACGCTAATCCGCGCATAAGGTTTCAACCTGATCAAATAATGCTCAACGCCTCTTTGATAGAAATGCTCCTTTATTTTTCCCACGGCGATTATTTGAATATTAATAGGCTAACACCCCATTTTTTGAAATGATTTTTTCAGATTATTCGATAGACCGCATTTTATTTAGTTATTCCCTCAGCACCTCCAGTATGGAAGGGAGGACACCACTGATATCCTGCCTGGATTTCAGCAGTTTAAACAACTTTCGATGATCTTTCCCTACCGCCAAAGCGGGCACAGGATTGTTAGTATGTATTTTAACATTCATATTCTCCAGGTTGCCATGATCGCTGGTTACTAAAACAAGTTCTTTTTCCGGATCAATACTTTCCGCAACAGAGCCCAAAAACGTATCCAGTTTGTTCACCACTTCCGCAGCTTTGGCAAAATCCGCGGTATGGCCGGCAATATCCGACGCAAAATACTCATACAAAGTAAGGTCATAACCCCGTGAAATCTTAACCAGCCTTTTGCCGGCCTCTTGTGGTGAAACAAGCGGAACATCATAACCTCTTTCTCTTAAGAAATGGTTTGTAATATCCATATTTACTGCATCACCGTTGTTAAGATCATCAAAATTGCGGAATTGTAAACCGGCATAATAATTTATTAGGGTCGAACATGAAAAATGTCTTTTATCTCCGGAAATCAATTTGTGAAAAAATTCCGGGCGATAGGAATTTGCAAATGTTCCTTTTAACGATCTGGCATGTAACTGTCGAAACATCCCTTTCTCTAAAAGGATTTTTTTCAAGCTGCGATTTGGAAAAGCGCGCAAATGGCGACCCAGATATTTTGCAGCATTAACTCCGGTAAAAAGGGTTGTCTGGCCTGTTGCGCTCTGGGGAAGCCCTTCAACTCCCAGGGTAGCATCCAGGCCTAACAGCGAAGCCTGGCCTAATTCTTTTTCGGCGGCTTCCCTGGTAAGGGAACTCCCTTCCAGTATTTTGGTAATAAACGGTGTGTTATTTACAAAAAAGGGGTTGCTTTCATCTTTTGACCCCAGGCCGAGGCCATCAATAAAAATAAATATAATTGACATTGGAAAATCTCCCTGGGGATATGCCCTGAGTTCCGCTACTCGAGTTAAAGATTACTTTGTAGCATCCTATGTTTGCTGCACACCTAATGGACAACAATGGGGACATTTCTCTAATATGGAGATATGTCCCCAAACCTTAACCCTTTCGCCTTTGAACTGTTAAATTGCATTTGGTGCAGAAAACCCTTCACTATCTACGTTAATATTTTTGTTTCACTGTTAATAGAAAAATATATTGTTAACAGGACAATAATGATTGGAATTAAACACTACGGGTTAGTGTCAGGGCATTTTATCAAGCGTTACTTCCAGTTCTAATTGTCTTTTTTCCCTGTATACTGTTAAGGTTACTTTTTGACCAACTTTATACCGGTAAATCAATTGCTGCAGTTCTGAAATATTGGTAACGCTATCCCCCTCAAGGGCAACAATAATATCCATCGGCTCCAGCCCCGCCCTTTCAGCAGGGCTTCCTGCTACTATTTCCATTACTATAACGCCGTAATCAACATCAAGCCCCAGCTGCCTTGCTTCCAGGCGTGTTAAATTTCTTGTAGAGATACCGATCCAGGGCCTGATTACCCTCCCATTTTCAATGAGATCTTCCGCTATCTCCCTCACTGTATTACTTGGAATTGCAAAACCCATTCCTTCAACACCGGTTATTTTAATTTTTGCCGTATTAATTCCGATTAACTTCCCATTGATATTAACCAGCGCACCGCCGCTATTGCCATCATTAATCGCAGCATCTGTCTGGATAAAGGTAAATTTTTGCCCCTGGATTGTGATAGAACGCTCACGGGCACTGACCACTCCCAGGGTTACGGACTGCTGAAAATCCAGCCCCAGCGGGTTACCAATGGCAATAGCAGGTTCACCGACACGCAATTTTTCTGAATTAGCAAATTCCGCGGCTGGAAGGCCTGTTTTGTCAATTTTGATCACGGCCAAATCTGTCGGAGGATCCGCCCCGATAATCGTTGCGGTGAATTCCTCTCCGGAGCCAAGGGTAACAACAAGCTCCTCTGCATTTTCAATAACATGATAGTTTGTAACAATATAACCGTCACTTCTGATAATAACCCCTGATCCGGTTGCCCTCTCCCGAAGGCTGCTTTGCCCCCAAAAATCAAATACAATCCCATAATTGCTTATCCCAACTACAGAAGGAGTCGCCTTTTCCACAGCATCAACCACAGCTAAATAATACTGAGCGGTTTCCGGAAAAGAATCGTCTTCTTTCTCCCGAATTTCTTCTCCGGGCAAAGGAGCAAGTGGATTCTCATTATTTTCTTCTGCCCGCAGGTTTTTCATAAAAGAATTAAAAAACAATACAGCAAAAAACAGCGCCAAAATAATTCCTACAACAAAAACGGTTCTCCTAATGGGAGAATGCCTTCTTGGCTCTTCATTAAAATCATCATAAAAACTCATTATTAAACACCGTCCCTGATGATGAAAAATAGATTATTGGTTAGAAAATTTTTTAAACCTAATATCTTTTTAAACCTAATATATATATCATATATATATCCAATTAACCGCTTAAATTTTCTTTACCTCGCAGATGACAGGTATCATTAAACAACCGCATGCGCTTTTTCCTTTTAAAATCTCCTTCAAGAATTGTAAGGGAAGCAGGACTAAAAGAAAAGGGCCAATTTTTTCCTGGATCATAACCCAAAAAATATAGAGTAAAAGCCTGTAAAAAGCGGCCATGGCTTACAACGATTACCGGCAAGGATTTTGAATTTCTTTTTTCAAAAGCAGACAAAAACCGGTAAAATACTTTAACCCGTCTGAAAAGGGCCTGCATTCCTTCCGCTCCAGGAACTTCCGCATGATGAAAATCCTGCTCAAGCTGACTTAATAGCAAAGGATATCTTTCACCGATCTCTTTTCTGGTAAGGCCTTGTATAATCCCCCAGTCGTATTCCTGCAATAAAGGAGAATAAACAGGTAGCGGAGCTCTTATCTGAGAAGCGATAATATGCGATGTTTCTTTAGCACGGGTTAAATTGCTGCTGAAAAACGCATAAAAAGACCGGTTTCTTATTCGACGGGCAAGCAAGGATACTTCTTTTTTGCCCAACAGGCTCAAGGGGAAATCCAGCCTTCCCTGTATTCTGCCTTCCAGGTTGGCATCCGTAACGCCATGGCGTATAAGCCAGAGTTCCATTTCATCACCACAAGTGCTAAACATACTATGCCAAAATGCAACAAAATATTGCCCGGGAAATATTTTTTCTACTTTTGTTGCGTGTGCTCTATTGTTGTCTGCGCTCAATATTTACCCCAAGCAACTTAAAGCGTTCCTCTATTTTTTCGTATCCCCTGTCAATATGCTCTACGCCCTCAAGACGAGTCTCCCCTTTAGAAATCAGCCCGGCGATAATAAATGCCGCTCCTCCTCTTAAATCTAAAGCTTTTACCGGAGCACCACTTAATTCATGCCCCCCCTCAATAATTGCCGTCCTGCCACCTAGCTTAATCTTTGCACCCATCTTCCTTAGTTCACATAAATGATTAAAACGCTCTTCAAATACATTCTCAGTTACAAAACTTGTACCGTCGGCTTGAGTTAACAGCACTATCATTGGAGCCTGCAGATCCGTTGGAAAACCGGGATAGGGAAAGGTTTTAACATCCGCCGGAGATAACCTGCTGTTTCCTTTAACTCTTACCCAATCGGGCCCCACTTCAACTTCATTACCCACTTCCCTTAATTTGGCAATAACCGAATCAAGATGCTTGGGTATCACATCTGCCACAAGTGCCTCCCCCCGTGTAGCGGCAGCAGCAATCATAAATGTTCCTGCTTCAATACGATCGGGGATTACGCTGTGCTCGGCCCGGCCAAGCTCCTGCACCCCTTGAATCTTGATGACATCGGTACCTGTNCCAACAACCTGTGCCCCCATTGCATTTAAGAAGTTGGCCACATCTACAATCTCGGGTTCCCTGGCAGCATTTTCTATTACTGTCTTCCCTTCAGCGCGGGCAGCAGCCAGCATGATATTGATCGTAGCTCCAACGCTAACTACATCTAGATATATATGCGTACCAATTAATTTCTTGGCCTTAATTTTCACTATACCATGCTTTAGTTCAACCTCTGCTCCTAGAGCCGTAAAACCCTTAACATGCTGATCGATAGGGCGCGGACCCAAATTACACCCCCCGGGCATAGGGATCTCTACCTGTCCAAAACGGCCCAGCAATGAACCCATGAAATAGTAGGAAGCACGAAACTTATTTACGATCGAAGGAGGCGGACAAAAGCTGTTTACCCCCGAAGAATCAATGCTAATAGAACGTTTACCGGTGCAGGTTACAACAGCACCAAGAGATTTCAATATTTGAATTATTTTATCAATATCGGTTATTTTTGGTAAATTGTCAACTTCCACAGTTTCCCGGGTGAGTAACGCTGCCGGCAATATGGCCACTGCAGCATTTTTTGCACCGTTTACCTTGATTGTTCCATTAATTTGTTGTTTACCTTTTAGTAGCAGATATTCCACTAAATTGTGCCTCCTTAAGAATCCTCTTCTGACAATAATCTTTTTATTCTGCTGCTATATTCAGGTTTAGAAAATAATTACCTTTCCAAATTGCCCGTGAAAGCGTTAATATAATATACTTCGCCATTATCAAGGCGAATCCTCCATACGGGAGGAATTTCCCACCGTTCAGCATCATATTCCTGGCTGTAGTAGCCCAGCGAAAAATCAATAATTCCGGTTTCCAGAGCTCCTCCCTTATATGCATCTATTAAACGCAACAGCGCTGTTGTGGGGGGTATGACTTCCCGCTTTTGTTCGGCAAAACCAACAGGTTCAAGGCAATATAGATAACACCCCTCCGGTTCAAGCCCGCGCATAAAAAGCTGAAAATACCCTGCATAAAGCGGAAAACCGTCATATTCCTGCCTGAAATTCAACACTGGCCCTTTTTGGCTCTTCTGAGTATAATCATAAATAAAACTGCTCAAGAATGAAATACCTTGAATACTTTCCTGCGCCGATTGCACTATTCCTTCCATACTATTTTTGTTACTATTATTGTTATTTCTATAATGGGAATCGCTTTCCCCTGTAGTTTTAATTGATACGGGACCTTCCTTGCGTACAATCATCTCGTATTTCCCGAGGGTATATTTCGTAAAACCTCTTTCCCCATCTTCCTCTTCGCCGAAGGCCTCCTCAACAGCAGAAATACCCACATTATTCAGACCTCCAAATAACTTCCACAATTCACCAATAATATCTTCGACTTGAAACTGAAAAGGTTCTACAACCAGGTGAGCAACCTGCATGCCACCTTTTGGCAGTGGAACATCAAGGGAAAGGTTTACTTCATGAAGGGCTATCTCAAGGCGTGATAATTCTTCGTTTCGGCCAAAGGAACCCAGTCTGCCTCTTCCTTCATCTTCCATTATCTGATATAACAGGAAAATATTGAGAAATAAAAATGTTATAATTAGTACTGTTTTAGCCTTGGATAGATCCACAAAATCACCTCCACAAAAACCCATTAGCCTTCTATCTGTAAATCGTCATTAGGTCTGCATCCATTCGGTAAATGTATTTTCAAGGGGCTATTATAAATCACAGCGGATCCAGGGTAACCCAGTGAAGATATTTTTTCTCCATTCCTTGAAAATGTACCGACCATGCAGGTATAGCCTTTTCAACTTTTTCTGCAGGGGGTATATAATAAACAGGTTCCAGTGCCAACAAAACAGGAGTATTTTCTTTGAAATATTGCTCATTTAGCGATATTACCTGATAAAGTGCTTCTTCGTAAGGGCGAAACGGCATTTCACCTGGGATATCTTCTTCGGCAAGATAGATATTTCTCCGGTAAAATAATACTCCCTGATTATTTATCTCCATTTCGCAACCTATTTGCTCACCTTCGAAGGCCAATCCTTTATGATTTGTCCCCCACAACAACCTATAGCCCCTGCCCCTGCCCCTGTTTTCAGCCTCTTCTAAATATGCTCCCGAAGGCCATCCCCCATACAGGCTCAAACTCTCCGCACCTTTTTGTAGTACAAGGCTATAAGAGATGTTGCCCAGGTTTCTATCCAGCCTTGGAAATGAAAATTCCACTAAACCCGATGGATAAATGCGGAGTCCTTTTTCCCCGTCAGTATAGTACAAGGCTCCATCCCGCTCTTCAATAAGCCTCGCCAGGGATAAATCAATAAAAAAGGCCCTTACAAGCTGTTCGCGATCGATCTTTTCTTCTTTCAATCTAACTTCGGCAACCCGGATTTCTCCTTCAGGGACGAATATTTCCCCCCTGGTTTCTATTTCCCAGCTCAATTGTTGTTCATTACTATCTTTTATATCTCCGCCATCCCCCGGGGCTATTCCAATATCATCCGCTTCCTTTTCATCTCCCTCACCTGCTTCATTCTTTACGCCGTCTTTATTATCCTCATCACGGGGTAAAGCCAGTTCAATCGCCGGTGGCAATAACTTATGGGGGTTATCTAACACAGGTAACAAAACCCTCTGCAAATCTTCGGTCCGGCCCAGGGGTAAAAGGAAATTTTCCTCCCCAACAAAAATAACATATACCAACTCCTCATCCCAAAGGAACACAGCTCCTTCGAAGGTTATATCCTCAAAAACAGATGTACCTGTCATAAACATCAGTGGCATGGACGGTTCAAAATTATAAACAAGCCTGGATGAAAATGTCGCCGTTAAACCCTCCAGATCACTTTTACTGATATTTTTCGCATTATTAAGCTCAACATTTTCTTTTATTATATTTAAACTCTTGCTCCACAGCCGGTCAAATCCCCTGCTGCCACGGCGGTAAAGGTGTATGCCACGGTCATTATCATAGAAAATAATCTGTGCAGGCTGAATAATCCTGGAAGAAACAGGCGGTGCGGTAAAAAAGACCTCCTCATAGTGGGGCTCCGATTCTTTTTCCAGGGGAGGCTGGCCAAACCAAAGCCTGTACGTTAAAAACATACTTGATACAATCAAGAACACAAGCATTCCACTCTTGATTTTTTCAAACAAAATGCACAACCCCCTTAAGTCTCCTGCAGGGGAAGGCTGAATGTAACCTCGGTCCCCTTTTCCAATTCACTTTTTAAATATATGGAACCTCCATGCGCCTCAACAATTTGCTTGGCAATGGGCAAACCCAACCCGGTACCACCTGAATCCCTTGATCTTGTCTTATCCACCCGATAAAATCTTTCAAAAACTCTATCCACTTCTTTCGCAGGTATTCCTATTCCCGTATCTTTTACGGTTATCCATACAAAATTGTATTTGGTTAAAACGCTAACTTTGATCTCGCCGCCTTTTGGAGTATATTTGATCGCGTTATCAAGCAGATTAAGCAGCACCTGACGGATTTTATCCTTGTTAAGCAATACTATAATCTTTCTCTCGGGCAAGAGATCGTGCAGGTAAATTTCTTTAGTCCGGCACTCCAGCTCTACTTGAGCCAATACTTCATTTATCAGCGAGATTACATCGGACTTTTCCCTCAGCCAATTTGTTTCCTGGTAATCCATTTGTGAAAGGACCAGCAGATCCTTTACCAGTTTTACCATGCGGTCAGTTTCTTTATCTACTACTTCCAGAAAACGCAAGCGCACTCCCGGATCATCCTGTGCACCGTTTAGAAGGGTTTCTACATAATTTTTAATGGTTGTTAACGGCGTTCTTAATTCATGAGAAACATTGGCTACAAATTCCTGTTGCAGGCGGGAAAGAATTCTTTCTCTGGTAACATCATGCAGTACAACCAGCATACCCTGGGGATTACCGTCCTCCTTAAAGGGTGCAAAGTAAACTTGCAATGTTTTTCCCTCATCGCCTCCCACCTGCACCTCCTTAATTGAAGGGCTGGTCTGCTGAAGAAGCCGGGATAATTCTTCGGAGTCAATTATGTTGCTGAGGATTTCTTCCCCCGGCGATCCCAACTCCACCCGATAGTCCGATCGTTCTAAAAGCTGCCTTGCCGCAGGGTTCAGGTGAATTGCCTTTCCTTCCCTGTTCAAAGCTATAATACCATCGGTCATATAATTTAAAATCGCTTCAATCTTGTTTTTCTCCGAAGAAATTTCCTTCAATGTATCCTGGAGCCTGATCGTTAAAAAGTTGAACATTTTCCCCAGTTCTCCAATTTCATCATGGGAACGAACCTCAATTAGCTGGGAAAAGTCGCCCCCCGCCATGGCAGCTGCCCTGGATGTCACTTCCCTTATCGGAGAAGTAATTGTCCTGGCCAATAAAAAGCCGATCACCACGGCTATACCAAGCACAACTAACCAGCCGGTAATTAGCATAATCTTTATTTCCCTCAAAGTAAGGTAAATATGCTCCAAAGAGCCCCTCAAAATAACGACGCCGACCACCGAAGACGTGCTTTTAACGGGCAGAGCAATAAAATAATACCGCTTTCCGGTTTCCGGATCAGCCCGGACCGCTTCAACTCTATTACCGCTAAGGGCCAGAAGGATATCATCTTGAATCACGCGCTCTCCCAGCAAAGAAAAAGATCTCTGCTCCGGCCCGGCCAGCAAACGTCCGTGACGATCAAGGACCATGGTTTCAGTCCCCTGCACGCTTCCGCCAAATTCAGCTATGAGCGCCGGGATAAGTTCACTCTGCTCCTCTTCAACCAGATAACGGCGTATAAAACTGCCCAGGAGCTCCCCCTGCGCGATCTGGCTGCTTGCGTAATTACGCAGATAATAATTTTCAAGGGATTTAACAAGATATACGCCGCTCAACTGCATGGCGAATAAAATTAACAGGGAATATAAAATTACTATTTTCCCCTGCATCCCCGATCGCATTAATCAGGCCTCCTTAAATAATAACCGGCACCTCTTTTTGTGCATAAGTAGGTCGGATTTCCGGGATCATCCTCAATTTTTTCCCTGAGGCGTCTTACAGTAACATCTACGGTCCTTACATCACCAATAAAATCGTAACCCCATACTTCATCCAAAAGTTTCCCCCGGCTAAAAACATAACCTGCATTTTTCAGCAAGAAAGCCAGTACTGTAAACTCCCTGTATGTAAGGTCGATCTGTTTTTCTCCCTTTTTGCATTCCATTTTCCCAAGATCCAGGGTTAAATCGCCACATCTTAAAATCTTCGGCGGATTGGCCTGCATTTTTACACGCCGGAGCGTGGCTTTAATCCTTGCTATAAGCTCTCTTACGCTAAAGGGTTTGGTAACATAATCATCTGCACCGAGCTCCAGTCCCAGGACCTTATCTACTTCTGTCTCCTTGGCTGTTAGCATAATAATCGGAACGTTCAATTTTTGACGTATTTTTTTACATACACTGAATCCATCAATAAGAGGAAGCATAATATCAAGCAAAATAATATCCGGCTGTTCTTGAAAAGCCAGGCGCAGCGCTTGCTCTCCATCATAGGCAACCAGTACTTGATAACCTTCTTCTTCCAGATTATATTTCAAAATATCGGCAATAGGTTTTTCATCATCAACAATAAGTATTTTCCCGTTCAATTGTTTCCCCCCCAGTGTTTATTAATTCGTTTACCCCATTTTAATCTCCTGCTATAAAAAAAAACGCGGCCGCAAAGACCACGTAATTCAAGATATATTATAAAGAGGGGGTCAACTTATATAAATGTTATCAGCTAAGTATTACAGGACTATTACACTTGTATATTTTTTTTGTAACAAAAAGGCTGTTTTCTCCCGAAAAGAAACAGCCTTTACAGTTGAAACGTTAAATTAGCTAAAAACAACCGCGTTTTCATATTTTTTCCCGCTTAAGGGCTGAAGAAATTCAATGGGTTCACAGTTGATCCGTACATTCCCCCTGTGCGTATTTCAAAATGAAGGTGTGGCCCGGTGCTTCTTCCGGTTGAGCCAACATATGCAATAACCTGCCCCTTATTAACCGCCTGCCCGTTCTTTACCAGGTTACTGGAGTTATGAGCATAACGGGTGTAGTAATGCCCGTGAAAAATTACTATAGAATTTCCGTAACCGCTCTCCCAGCCGGAAGATACAACCACCCCGCTATCGGAAGCCAAAACAGCCGTACCTGCAGGTGCAGCAATGTCTAAACCTGCATGGAATCCCCCGCTACGCCATCCATAACTGGAGGAGATCTTTCCTCCGCCGTTGACCGGCCAGATAAAACTTCCTGTACCTTTAGAGGGAATATTGGCTGTTCCGCTAGCAACCAGGCGATTTTTTGGTTCCTGAATCACAGACTCACCAATTACCTTCCGCTCTACCTCCTCACCATTTTCCCGGGTTATCTGATATACCACTTCCTTACGGCCAAAAACTCCTTCTTCAACCACCTTTGTTTGCGTTCTCCACATATTACTATCATAGATATACTCTGTTTTAAAGGGAATATTCTCCTCCTGTATCATACGTTCCACGGTAATAACATTAACCATCGGTTCCGGAACGATCAGGCTAATCTCATCCCCTTCTCTGATTAAATCACCGTCTATCTGCGGATTAGCCTCCTTAAGGTCATCCACGGAAAGATTGTAATTACTGGCAATCTCCCAGAGGGAATCACCCCTTGAGACAAGATAAATCTCTTTCCTGTCCGTTCCCCTCAAAAGGTAAGCAGCAACCGTCTCAACATCATAGAGCTCTTCAGGGTAAGCATAATATTCCCTGGAAGAAATCTTTTCTTCCATTTGAACTTCCTGTAAAGAAACTTTTGCGTCTTTAGTAACATAGGCAAACTGAACTAGTTCTATTACCTTCTCTACATCTTCATCCGTAGCAACCGGAAAGATATCCTTTCCATTTACAGTTATCATCCGGGAATCTACCTTATAGCTCAACATAAAGCGTAAATGAGAAAATAACTTTTCCTCGTTCTGTTCTTCCTGAGGTCGAAACACTTTTTCAATAGTAACAGATTCTACCGGCACTACAGGCCTTTCATAATAAGCTTCAGCTTCTTTCTGCAAAGCAATTAGCATTTCGTCCAGCTTTTCCTCTTCTTCCAACACCCCTATTTCTTCACCATCGACATAAACAGCATAGAAGTACCCCGTCTGTTGAATATAATACTGCAAAGCACCCCAGAGCGGAACAATACTGAAAAACATAAATAAAACGTAAGCATACCAGGGAGCAGTTGGATGCCCGGTATACTTCTTTTGTCCTTGAACCGGAAATTCCATAAAATCCCCCCTTAACGACACAAATCAAACGATTAACGCCGGAAAAGAATGTTATAAATTATTAAGTTTGTTAAGATCTCTTAATAATTTTATATAATTTCGTGTTCGGGAGGGAAAATCCTGCTAATTATAAAAAAAAATAAACTTTTTTTCTTAATTGCTGCCGCTGCAAAGAAATAATACATGAATTATAAAAAATTACTGCATTTTTGGCATAAAAAACTGTTGGCTAATGATATTTATCGATTCTTACAATAATTAAATCAAATATTAGATCTTTTTCGATATATCACCACGTCTTGTCTTTTTCCGCCTGATCATTTTACTGCTTCAGTATATGCATAACCAGTTTTTAATGTTCAATTGTCCGCAATTTTCTGGATAAAGTTAATATGAACAATATAAGGTAGAGGTAAAACAAGGGACAGATAAGGCCCCGGCACATTCCCCTATTTCTCTTCTTAGTGTTCCTGTCCCTTACTGTCCCTGTTTTCCCTGGTATGAAACGCTGACAAATTTATTTAAATGGTCTCTAAAGTAAAGTTCAATTTTTCCGGTAGGGCCGTTTCTCTGTTTGGCGATAACGATTTCTGTAATATGCTTTTTCTCTGTATCAGGATAATAGTAGTCATCCCTGTAAATAAAAGCAACCAGATCCGCATTTGCCTCAATACCGCCCGACTCCAGCAAATCGCTTAAAATTGGACGCTTATCGGGGCGTTGTTCTACCGCCCTGCTAAGCTGGGAAAGAGCTACTACCGGGCAGTTCAGTTCCTTGGCAAGCGCTTTTAGCGCGCGTGAAATGTTGGAAATTTCCTGCTGCCTGTTTTCTGCTTTTTCGTGCCCCCGCATCAACTGCAAGTAATCTACAAAAATTGCGGAAAGACCTTTCTCCATTTTCAGTCTGCGGGACTTGGCTCTCATCTCCATTACGGATATAGCTGCTGTATCGTCGATATATAAAGGTGCTTCGGAAAGTGGGCCAACCGCCTGTGTTAAGCGCGGCCATTCCTCGGAAGAAAGAAAACCCCGGCGCAATTTTTGCGAATCTATTTCTGCATATGCACAGAGAAGCCTCTGGGCCAGTTGTTCACGCGACATCTCAAGGCTGAAAAAAGCTACCGGTTTTTTTTCATTAACAACAATATGATGTGCTATATTCAATGCAAGTGTAGTCTTTCCCATACTGGGCCTGGCAGCAATGATAATAAGATCTGAATCCTGCAGTCCGGAAGTAATATTATCTAAATCAATAAATCCTGTCGAGAGGCCGGTAACACCGCTTCTTCTTTCGTAAAGCCTTTCCAGCCGCTCAAAAGTTTGTTCCAATGCATCCTTGAGATGAACAAAATTTTTACTGTCCTTACTTCTGGCAACTTCAAAGATTACCTTTTCTGCTTCATCTAAAAACTCCTCAATATTCTCCACGTATCCGTAGCATTTACCGATAATCTCCGTAGATGTGCGTATCAAACGGCGCAAAACGGATTTTTCCCTCACAATACCTGCATAGTAACCAGCATGCGCCGCTGTAGGGGTCATATTTGCCAGGGAGGCAAGATATACTGCGCCTCCCACTTTATCCAGTAAACCGCGACTTTGCAGCTCTTCGCATACTGTTACCAGATCTACGGGTTCCCCTTTGTTGGAAAGCGCCATAATCGATTCAAATATTTTCTGGTGTACTTCCCGGTAAAAATCTTCGGCAGAGAGTATCTCGGCAACTTCAAAAAGAGCATCTTTATCTATAAGCATAGCTCCCAGTACAGACTGTTCCGCCTCTATATTCTGCGGAGGTAAACGCTGAGCAGTCTCGTTCATCTCTAACTCTCCCTGGAAATAACAAGTGGAAGAATCTCTTCAACACTGTCTACATAATTTATTTTTATTTCTTGAAGTGAAGAAGGCAGCTCACATAAATTTTCTTTAGGTAAAAATACTTCTTTAATACCCGCAATTCGGGCACCGTAAAGTTTTTCCAACAGCCCTCCAACAGGTTTAATATTACCCCTTAGGGATAGTTCGCCGCTAACAGCGATATCCTGACGTAAAGGAACCTTTTTTAGAGCGCTGTAAAGAGCTAGAAAAAGTGCAGTTCCGGCAGAGGGGCCTTCAATATTAGCTCCGCCGACTACATTAATATGCAAATCATATTCGCTTACATCCAAACCACAAATTTTCCTTAAAACAGAAGTCGCATTAAAGACAGAGTCTCTTGCCATTGTACCTGCAGCTTCATTAAAACGAATTTTGCCTTTGCCCGGCACAGAAGCAGGAAAAGATACTGCCTCAATCTCCAAAATTGTACCCAAAAACCCGGCAGCAGCAAGACCATATATTTTCCCTACCAGCGGTTTTGCCATTTCCCGTGGCAGGCTTAAAGGAACCAGACGGTTACTTTGAACAACCTCTTTTATCTTTTCCCCGTCAATTACTATTTCTTTTTCCTGATAATCCTCGGGGTTTTCTTCAGCCGAAATATATAACGCCAGGCCGTATGCATCGGCCAAGAGGTTAATAGCTCCCCTGCCCTCGCTGGTATAGCATGAGATTATCTCCCTGGCCTCGGGAGTCAAACGCACCCCCAGCTTTGCGGCAGCGTTATCAACTATTTTTTTAATATCGGCGGGTGAAAGCGGTTCAAAATAAACAGCGCTGCACCTCGATCTCAAGGCGGGGGATATATCCATTGGAGCCCTGGTGGTGGCACCAATAAGGATAAAATCTGCGGGTGCCCCCTCTTCAAAATATTTTTTTATATACTTAGGCACCTGGGGATCGGTGGGATCATAATAAGAGGAATCAAAATATACTTTTTTGTCTTCAAGCACTTTGAGGAGCTTGCTCTGTAAATGAATGTCCATCTCCCCAATCTCATCAATAAACAGCACCCCCGTATGCGCTTCTGTAACAAGCCCTGGTTTGGGTTCGGGGATGCCTCCTTCGCTCAGTTCCCTGCGGGCCCCCTGATAGATAGGGTCGTGAACAGATCCGAGCAGTGGATTAGTCGTTTCCCTCGGATCCCAGCGTAACGTGGTAGCATCTACCTCTACAAAAGGTGCATCTTCATCAAAAGGGGTATGAGACATTCTTTTGGCTGCCTCCAGCGCCAGCCGCGCAGCTGCCGTTTTCCCTACCCCAGGCGGCCCGTAAATGAGAATATGCTGGGGAAATGGAGACGCAAGTTTTGACATCAAAGATCTTATTCCCCGTTTCTGGCCAACGATCTCATCCAGGGAGGCAGGCCTTAAAAATTCCATTGCAGAACGGGACAGACTAAGGGAATGCATTTTTTCCAGCAGGGCATATTTTTTTAACGTTTGCGGATTTTCAGGTCCGGCTTCCTCTTTAAAGAGCTGTTTTTTTACATCCTTGATATAATCCTCATGACGCTGCTGGAGTTTAAAATTAATTTTCTGTTCTATTGATTCCATTAGCGTACGCCGCGCCAAAATATCTGCAGCCTCTTCTTCCAGCTTGTCGAGGATAGAGGGAATTGTCTCAAGGTCCGGAATCGTATCCAGTGTTGGATTTTCAAAAATTATTTTTTGCAGTCCTAGCACTTTTTTCCCTAACCTGTTTGAACGCATATATGAAAGTGCATCCAGCTTTGTTGCCTTTAGAATGAGCTTATCGGCGCCATAAATATTACTTAATAGATCATAAAAAGCATTAATCCTTTTTTTAAGGCTTTCATTACCGGATATCAATTTGTAGGATTTTTTCTGCATATGGCTCATCACACATTCCAGGCAGGATTTCCGCTTTCAATAAATATGTCTGCAGTCCCCTTCCTGTTTCCTTTCTCCCCCCATAATAATAAATAACTGCTTACTCTAATGCTTCAACGTTTATATTTATGGCAGCAGCTACCTCAGGATGAAATTTAACCTGCACAGTATAACTGCCAAGCGATTTGATATGTTCTTCCAGGACGATTTTCCTTTTATCAACATTTATTCCCTCAGCCGATATTACTTTAGCAATATCGGAGGGGGTAACTGAGCCAAACAAGCGGCCCTCTTCGCCGGCTTTCGCCTGTATAGTGAATACCTTCCCGGCTATTTTCTCGGCAAGCTCTTTAGCCTCATTTATTTCCCGCATAGTTTTTTTGTCTATGTTTTCTTTATGCATTTTGATGTCCTTAATTCTTCCGGGGGTTGCCTCAAAAGCTAATCCTTTGGGTATCAAATAATTTCGGCCATAACCGGAAGCTACTTCTTTTATATCCCCCGCCTTCCCCAGATTAGCTATATCCTTTCTTAAAATTACTTTCACTTTTTCAACTCCTTCCATTATTCAAGGCTATAAGATTAATACCCGGTTAAACACAATATTTTAAAAACAAGATTCCCTGGCCATCCGTTTATAAAAGGATTCGCTACCCGGATAAAAACTCCTGCTCTTTAATCCTTCTGGCAGTATCTTCATGTTTACCAGCTCATTTATTTAATAAAAAGCGGCAACCCTGTTTGTTCTATCCAGAGCCGCCGCGATGTTTTACTCGGAGGTATACGGCAGTAGAGCCATCTGCCTGGCCCTTTTAATCGCCGTAGTCAATTGACGCTGGTGTTTGGCACAGTTTCCTGAAATACGGCGAGGTAAAATTTTCCCCCGTTCTGTAATAAAGCGTCGTAATCTATCACTTTGTTTATAATCAATATAATCTATCTTATCAACACAAAAGCTACAGATCCTTTTTTTACCTTTACGTTTTTCTTTGCGCATATTTTCAAAACCCTGCTTAAGGATCAATAACAGCAGACTGAAAGCAGGGAACCCACTGACCCTCCTTTCTTCTTTTTAAAAACATAAAACCTGTTCGGAATGGATATTGCATACATGTTGAAGGTATTTTAATTATTTATTCTAAAAAGGCACATCTTCATCTTTTACATCCAGATCTTCACTGCTGAAGGCATCGTAACTGTTATCCGAATCGGTAAAGCTGTCTTTTCGCGCATCCAGGAAACGAACATCCCGGGCAACCACATCAGCTGCTATCCGTTTAATTCCTTCCCTGTCTTCATAAGAGCGTATCTGCAGTTGCCCGTCAACAGCCACAAGCCTTCCTTTTGAAAGATTGTTTGCACAGGTTTCAGCCAGTTTTCTCCAGGCCACGATTTTGATAAAATCCGTTTCCCGTTCTCCTCTCTGGTTTGTGAAAGGCCGGTCAACCGCCAGCGTAAAATTTGCTACTGCAACTCCTTCCGCCGGAGTGTATCTTAATTCAGGATCCCTTACAAGCCGGCCGATTAAAATAACTTTATTTAGCATTGCTCTCCCCCTAAGAACCCCGGATTATCTTTATTAGGCTAACAGTAAATATTGAAAAGATAGCTACTATGCTTGAACCTCTTCGTTTTCTTCTTGAGAAACGACATTATCTTCATTTTGAGGTTTTGGTGAAGCCTTTTCCTCGTTTAGCCGGATTACTATATAACGCAAATAACCTTCATTAACCTTAAAAAAATGATCCAGAGCCGGGACCAGTTCTTTTCCGCACCGGGTATGGATTAGAAAATATGACCCTTCCCTGAAATCATTAATTTCATAGGCCAATCGTTTTTTCCCCAGCCTTTTTGAGGAAACAATCTCACCGCCCTCTTTTTGAATAACTTCCGTTACCCGATTAACAGACTCTTCGAGCAGATCTCCTTCTATTTCGGGCTGAACAATATACATTACTTCATAAAGTGGCAATTTTTTCACCTCCCTTCGGTCTTAGCGGCCTCCTTCTTCTTAAAGGAAGCAGGGATAACACTTTGAAATATATTACCATATTGATATGCTTAACGCAAGGATTAGCCATTAGTCATTTATTTGGATATTCTTCTCTCCTTCGCTGAAATACTCGATCAAGCTTTTGATTATTCCAGCCAACGGAATGGACAAAAGAACCCCCATAAAACCTGCAAGCTCCCCTCCGATTAGAAGACAAATGATCACGGTTATGGGTTTAAGCTTTACAAACCTTCCCAACAGCAAAGGGGCCAGTACAGTACCATCAATCGCCTGGACCAAAAGGTAAATTATAATTGTGACTGCCGTTGAGGGAGTATGAGGAGATACGCTAATTAGTATTGCAGGCACTGCCGCAATATAAGGGCCGATATATAATATAACATTAAGTACTCCCGCTATAATACCCAGCAACAGGGCGTAAGGCATCCCGGCAATAGATAATGCTATACCCGTTGCCAAACCTACGATGGTACAGCGTAAAATATTTCCCCGGATATATCCTCCAAAATTTTGGTCAATTATCTGGAAGATATCGATAGCATATTGCTTATACTTTACAGGCATAAACTTTAAGATGGAGTTACGGATATTTTGAAAATCATAGAGCAAGAATAATACTATAAAGGCAATCATAAACATATCTACTATACTGCCAACCACGGAAATGCTGATGTTCGCAACATTTTCCAATACAGATCTTAAATTAGAGGAAAGATCCGGAATTAATTCAGTAAATTCCGCACTAAGCTCATAGTCCATCAATTTTTCGGAAAGATCTTCAGCTATCAAATGAATTTGCCTGATATAATGCGGCAGATCTTTTAAAATACCCTGGATCTCATTCTGAACAACAGGAACAATTAAACTGATTAGAATGATAATTGAAAGAAGAAATAGTAAAAAAGATGCAGCTACAGCAAGGAAATGTGAAAATTTCAAACGCCTTTTTAGATATTCGGCAATGGGCGAAAGAATATATACGATCAATATACTGATTAAGGTCAGCTCTATTACCCAGGAAATATGATACAAAAACACGAAAAACACGATTAATAGAGCCACCACGAATACTATTTTTATGATTTTTCTCGTATCGTTATCCAGCATCTAATTAGACTGCCTTTCCTTAACCGAAATACACCTCTACAGGTTGTTGATGGCTATACTTTAAAACGAAACAAAATGACTTCGCCATCTTTTATAGTATAATCCCTACCTTCCAGCCTTACAATACCTTTTTCTTTCGCTGTGGTCAGTGAACCTGCGTTTAGCAGTTCTTCCCACCCGATAACCTCTGCCGCTATGAACCCCCTTTCCATATCGCTATGAATTTTACCGGCTGCTTTGCGGGCGTTAACTCCCCTTTCTACTGCCCAGGCCCTGGCTTCCTTACCTTTAATGGTAAAAAAGGTAATTAGGCCCAGGTAATCGTAACCTAATTTAATTAAACGATCCAGCCCGGTCTCTGGAAGACCATACTCGTCCATAAATGCTTTTCTTTCATCTTCTTCCATTTCCCCCAGTTCCTCTTCCAACGATGCGCAGATACCGATCACCGGTGTTTGTGTTTCTTTTGCTATTTGGCTGATCGAAAGCACGGTTTCAGGATCCTTCCCGCCAAGTTCATTTTCGTCTAAATTTACAACATAGATCTCCGGTTTCATCGTTAAAAGCTCCCATCCCTCAGCTATAGCTTTCTCTTCAGCGGAAAGCAAGAGGGTTCTAGCGGTCTTTCCGTTATTCAGATGGGCATATATTTTTTCTACCAGGTTTTTTTCCAACTGGGCTTCTGGAGTATTGCTTTTTGCGTTACGCAATATCTTTTCCCTTCTTTTTTCAAGAAAAGCAATATCTGCCAGAATTAATTCTAAATTTATTATTTCAATGTCCCGCTGTGGATCTGGTTCCCCTGCAAGGTGGGGAACATCCGTTGCCTTAAAGCCCCTGATAACATGCAGGAGGAGATCCATCTCCCTGATATGGGCTAAAAACCGGTTACCCAAACCTTCACCTTTGCTCGCGCCTTTAATTAACCCCGCAATGTCCACAATTGTTAATGTTGCCGGGGTAATCTTTTCTAATCCGGCCAGCACAGCTACTTTATAAAGACGTTCATCCCTTACGGGAATAACCCCTTTATTAGGTTCTACAGTCGAAAATGGATATTTTGCCCTTTCAACCGGCAGGTTAGAAAGGGCAGTAAAAAGAGTAGATTTGCCCACGTTAGGCAAACCTACCAATCCACATTTAAAACCCATGATTTAATTCCCCCCCGTATTATCTTCAGGTTCATGGACTATCTCCTTTACTTTACGCTCAAACCTTTGCCGTGGCAAGAGAACACTTCTACCGCATTTTATGCATTTTATGCGAAAATCCATGCCTACCCTGATAATACGCCATAAATCCCCACCACAAGGATGGCCTTTTCTCATTTTGACTATTTGTCCTACTTTATACATAATGACTCCTCTCCTTAATATGATTCTAATTAAGGCCTTCCTGAATCTTAGTAGCCGGAACATATTCAAGTTTCTTATTCTATATATACTTTTTTCTGCAAAAACGAATCAATTTCTGCAAAAACGCAATCAATAAGATTTGATCCATTTGCTTTTTGAAACAATCCTTTTTGCTCGTAATAATCAATCAGCGGGGGAATTAGATTGTTATAAATTTTGATCCTATCTTTTACCGTTTCAATTGTGTCATCACTTCTTTGCTGCAGTTCACCACTGCAGTAATCACAAATATTCCTGACTTTTGGCGGATTATATTTTATATGATAGGTTGCTCCGCAATTACTGCATACTCTTCTACCAGTCAGCCTGTCAATTACTTCGTCTTCATTAATATCGAGAATAATGACCATGTTTATTTTCATTTTCAGATCTTCCAGTACCTGGTCCAGAGCTTCCGCCTGTTGTATCGTGCGAGGAAAACCGTCAAGTACAACACCATTAGCACAGTCTGCCTTTGACAGCCTTTCTTTTACTATACCCAGCACGATCTCGTCTGGAACAAGCTCGCCTTTATCCATGTATGCTTTTGCTTTTTTACCCATCTCTGTGCCTTCTTTTACTGCATTACGAAAAATATCTCCGGTAGCAACATGGATTAAGCCAAATTCCTTGCACAATTTTTCCGCTTGAGTCCCCTTGCCGGCTCCAGGCGGTCCCATTAGAACTACAAACATATTCTTCACTCCTCCATAAATTCGGGGTCAAACTATTTTTTTAAAAACACTTAATCATATATATATTAATTTAATCTATTATATAGAATATTCTGCAAACATTATACAATTTATATTTTTTGTTGGCAATGCTAGTATTCTCTTCTTGGATAAAATAATCCTTCTCCTATACACATATTTTCCTAATTTATGGTCATACTGAAAGAGTCATGATCACACTTGAAAGGAATTATTGAAGGATGTGCGCTTCAAGTCTAAAAAACCTTGCCATCCCCAGAAATCGTTCTATTGTTTCCATTAACCCACAGGCACCTGGTTCGCTGAATAATTATGTTGATATTTTATTTTCTTTTTTAGAAGAGCTAAGAAGTACATATTCCCAGCTGATCATACTCTGTATAGGCAGCGATCGCTCAACAGGTGATTCCCTTGGTCCGCTGGTGGGTAGTATGCTCACAAATCTTCGGTTGGACGGTATACCAGTATATGGAACTTTGGAAAATCCTGTGCATGCCCTTAATCTAAGGGAGACCAAAGAATATCTCGAAGATAAATATGCATCGCATGCGATATTGGCAGTTGATGCATGTTTGGGGCAAAAACAGATGGTAGGTCATCTCGAAGTAGGCAAGGGAAGTCTTCTACCAGGTGCTGCTGTAAAAAAAAGAATTCCCCCAATAGGCAACTTATTTGTCACTGGCATTGTAAACATAGGGGGATATATGGAACTAATGGTCCTCCAAAGCACCCGGCTCGGCATCGTGTTTCCACTTGCACGGTTTATTGCTTGGGGGATGTTTCTGGCTGTTTCTAATTGGGCCAACAACAATTACTAATATTTTATTTGTAATGCTAATTATTATTCTTTTTTTATATTTATTATTACTTTTATTATCTCAATTACAACCAACTTTTCAAGAAACACAATCTTTATAAAAACTGCATTTTCACAACTTGCTTATATATACACAAAATATGTTCTTATTATATAGTCTTTTTTTGGTCAAAATGTTTCACGTGAAACATCCGGCATAATCATTTATACAATTCATCACCTAGCAAGTGATATTATTTTAAATATCTACTTTACTGATTCTTCTTCACGATCAAGCAGTAATGAAATAAGGCGTTCCAGGTCCTCGTCACCGTAATAAAAAAGAGTTACTTTCCCTTCATGAGCGCCATTTTTTATGCTTACTTTTGTCCCATATGCCTTTCTTAAGTTATCCTCTAGATCTTTAATATAGTATTCCTTAAGCTTTTTATTATTTTCTATCTCCAAAACTTCCTCTTCAACTTTAAACTGCTCCTTATTTTTTTTATTTTTATATTCTTTTATCTGATCTTCTACTTGTCGAGCAGTCATTTTATTTTTAATAATTCTATTAGCAAAATTTAATTGGTCCTCTTCCTTCTCTAAAGCTAACAACGGTCTTGCCTGGCCAACTGTAAGCCCACCCTCTATAAGCAAATTCTTTACTTCATCGCAAAGCGACAGCAACCTGATTGAATTTGTAATCGCAGAACGGCTTCTTCCTAATTTTTTTCCTATTTCTTCCTGACTTAAAGCAAATTCCTCTACCAATCTTTTATAAGCTTTAGCTTCTTCTATAGGGTTAAGATCCTCTCTCTGCAAATTTTCGACAAGTGTGATCTCCATCAGCTGTCTTTTTTCATATTCTTTTATTATTGCTGGTATTGTTTTTAATCCGGCAATTTTTGCGGCTCTAAAACGCCTCTCCCCGGCTACCAGAATATAATCGTCCTTCTCTTTCTGCACTATAATAGGCTGTATAATTCCATATTCTCGAATGGTATCCGCAAGCTCTTCTAACTTTTCCATCTTAAATTCGTTCCGTGGCTGCAAAGGATTAGGTTTTATTTTATCCAAAGGAATTTCATTTATTTCATCGTTACCTCCTATAGCCTCATCTTTAGGTATTAAAGCTTCGAGTCCTTTGCCAAGTCTTTTTTTATTCACAAAAATAAAACCTCCTCAGCTAATTTTTTATATACTTCTGCACCTTTACTTCGAGGATCATAATCTATTATGGATTTTCCATAACTTGGAGCCTCACTCAACCTTACATTTCGTGGAATCACTGTTTTAAATACAATCTCACCAAAATATTTTTTCACTTCTTCTGCCACCTGGCTTGATAGGTTAGTCCTGGAATCAAACATAGTCAGTAAAACTCCCCCTATTTTAAGCCGGCTATTTAAATGTTTTTTAACTAAATTTATTGTATTTACAAGTTGACTAAGACCTTCAAGCGCATAATATTCACACTGAATAGGAACCAGTACAGAGTCAGCCGCAGTCAAGGAATTAACCGTCAGCAAGCCCAGTGATGGGGGACAATCAATGATAATATATTCAAATTTATCTCTTACAGGCTTAAGGACCCTTTTTAATCTTATCTCACGTGAAAGAGTAGGAACAAGTTCAATTTCAGCTCCTGCCAGTTGAATAGTGGCCGGAATAACAGAAAGATTGCTTATACTGCAGCTATATATAACCTTTTCAACAGAAAAATCATTAATTAAAGCATCATAGATGCAGGTTTTTATCTTATTTTTATCAAGCCCGACCCCGCTGGTAGCATTTCCTTGAGGATCTATATCAACTAGTAGAACGTTTTTTCCCATGTCCGCTAAACAAGCGCTTAGATTTACAGCGGTGGTTGTTTTACCCACCCCTCCTTTTTGATTGGTTACTGCAATAATCGTGGCATACATTATTTCACCTCAAATAACAAACAATAACGCTCTAGAACGTCTTAGTATTATTTTACTATATTTATATATTCGAGGAAATGAATTTAGTTCCTTCAATAAAAAGAAATGGATAAAAGAAAAATGCCGGGATAACCTGGCATTTTTCTTTTAAAACTATTACTGATTTACAAATTACTACACTTTTCTTGCTATTTTACGGCATATTTTTTATTCTTACTTTTTTTAGGCAACCTGATACGAATTTCCCAGTAATCCTTCATATCATTCTCTTCCACCAACGGCTCTAAACCGGCTTTTCGGATAATGCTGACAGCCTGCCTGATTGTATTCAAAAAAATTCTCAAATCCCTGATTATCACCCTTCGTTGATGCTTTTTGGAATTATCTTCACTCTTAGGTTCTTTATTTAATTGCTGCACCAGTTCTTCAGCTTCTTTAACATTTAAATCCATATTGATCATTATCTCTACAGCAGTCTGCTGTTTCTTTTCAGAATCCAATTTTAATAAAGCACGTGCATGTCTTTCTGTGAGTTTTTCTTCCTGCAGGAGGTTCTTAATATTATCCGGAAGTTTTAATAAGCGTAATTTATTAGCAATGGTGGATTGACTCTTTCCCAATCTCTGAGCTAAAACCTCCTGCGTCAGGTTGAATTCCTCAATAAGCCTTTTATAACCGTAAGCTTCTTCAATATAATTAAGATTTTCTCTTTGTAAATTTTCAATAAGCGCTACCGCAGCCACCGAGCTGTCGTTATAATCACGTACTAATGCAGGAATTTCATCCCAGCCCAAAGATTGGCAGGCCAAAAATCTGCGCTCTCCTGCAACTATCTGGTATTCGTCTTCTATCTCAGTGACAATAATGGGCTGCAGCAATCCATAAGTTTTTATAGATTGTGCAAGTTCCTGCAACTTTATTTCTTCAATTGTTTTTCTGGGCTGATAAGGATTTACTTTAATTTTTTCTATTTTAATTAATTTTACTTCTTCTTTGTTTCCTTCTTTATTGAAAAACCTTATCTTTTTATTACTCCAATTTTCATTCATAAACACACCTCATTTTCGATGTTTATAAATTCATTTTCATAAATAATATTAATTAATGTAATTATTCGACATAGGGAATATTTTTCCTGCTCGCTAAAAAATTATTTTTTTCTCCAATGGCCTTTTTTGTGGTATCCCCGCCTTACGCGGGAATAGCTTATCAGCCTTCTTGATTTTTTTAAAAATTAATATTATCCGCTCCTTTTTGGAATTTGGCAAACTATAATTTATAGTATTTATAAGCTTTCCACCACAGCGTTCGATAATTTCTTCCGCTCTCTGCAATTCACTCGAAGCGTTCGGCCCTTTAAAAGCCCAAAAATAACCTCCTTCTTTCAATAAAGGCAGAGCAAGTTCTGCAGCTACAGTGAGAGGTGCGAGCGCACGTGCAGTAACCCAGGAATAACTTTCTCTTCCCTTTCCTCTTCCCAGATCCTCTGCCCTTTTGTGCTTCAAGGTAATTTGATTAAGTTCTAATTCTCTAACAAGAAGACGCAAGAAGTTTATCTTCTTTTGAGAGGCATCGACAATTGTCAGTTTTAAATCCGGCAGAAAAATTTTTAGAGGTATCCCAGGAAAGCCTGCTCCGCTGCCAAGGTCCAATAACTCCTCATCTGTTTTATTTGATGTTTTTTGAAAACCAATTAGAGAATCCAAAAAATGCTCTTCCAAAACATTTTCCGGAGAAATGATGCGCGTCAAATTATACTTTTTATTCTCCTGAACAAGAAGCCGATAGTATAGCATGAACATAGCGGCTTTCTGTTTATCTATAGGAATATCACATTTTTTAAATTCTCGAATGATATCATTAATCAACAACATATTCCACTCCAGGCTACTTCCCTATACAGAATCTGCTAAAAATCAAATCTAAAATATCCTCAGCTAAATTTTCCCCGATAACCTCATCCAGACTATCAATGGCGCTACGCAGATCTATACTAATAATATCTAATGGAAATCCGCTGCTTATTGCATTCAATGCCTCCTGGATATGATCAGCACACTTTTTAATCAGCTCTCCCTGCCTAACTTCAAGAACTAACACGCTTTCCTCACTGTACAAATCTCCTGCAGAAAACATTTCATTTATCGCCCTCTCTAATTCTTCAAGACCATCACCATTTAACAAAGATATTTCAATCACTTTATCACAATTGAAAATATATTTTAATTCGTTTCCGCAAATTTTTTTTGCAAGATCTATTTTATTAAGCAAAATAATTATTTTTTGCTCCTTCTTATTATTAATTTTACTATAAATCCATCTATCTTCTTCGGTAATACCAGCAGAAGCGTCAAGCATAAACAAAAGTAAATCAGCTTCTTCAATAGCTTTTTTCGAAAACTTCATCCCTATTTTTTCCACCCGGTCACCTTCTTTACGGAAACCGGCAGTATCGAATATTTTTAAGGGTACACCTTTTAAATTAACATAATCAATAAGCAGATCTCTCGTTGTACCGGGAATTTCTGTAACTATAGCCCTTTCTTCTTTTAAAAAGTAATTATATAACGAAGATTTCCCAACATTTGGTTTTCCTAAAATAACAGTTTTCAAACCATCCTGTAATATTTTACCCTGCCTTCTCTTCTGCAATAATTTAAGCATACTATTGTTTAAATTAATTAACCTTTTTTTAATGTCATAATAAGAACCCTCTTCTAGATCCTGATCTTCATATGCAAAATCAACATTCACCTCAATTTCAGAGAGAATATCAGCCAGGTCATCGCGCAGCTTTCGGACTTCTTCGGATAAATAACCTTGCAAGCCGCCCATGGCTGCTTTTAACCCTTTTTCAGTTTTAGCCCGGATTAGAGAAAGCACGCTTTCCGCCTGCACCAAATCAATTCTTCCGTTATAAAAAGCCCTTTTAGTAAATTCTCCCGGTTCAGCCAATCGCGCACCTTTTCTCAGGATCAAATTTAATATAGTATTTAAACAAACAATTCCTCCATGAGCGTTTATTTCCACTATATCTTCCCTGGTGTAAGTATAAGGAGCCTTCATATAACAAAAAAGCACTTCATCAACCTTTCGCCCTTCTTCATCGATAATAAACCCATGATAAAGCCTCCTTCCAAGCGGGCTAAATTTTTCTTTTTTATCGATATTCTTTTTTAAATAAACCGAAGGAACAAATATCCGCGTGCCGATAGACAAAGACTCCTTGCCGCTTAAACGGATTATACCTATTCCTCCTTCTCCGGGAGGGGTCGAAATTGCTACTATTGTGTCGTTATCCATTATAGCACCATCCCTATTGCAAATTACACCGCTTTTTTATAAAAACTTTTTATATAAAAAAAGTCGCATTGCCCAAAAAATGGACCATGCGACTCATACAAAAATAACGTCATCGAGGCGAAATAATAACTTTACGATGAGGGTCATCTCCATGACTATAAGTAACAACATGCTTGTTATTTTTTAAGGCAATATGAATAATGCGTCTTTCCTGGGGTGTCATCGGTTCCAGAACAACTTCTTTTTTTGTTCTCATTACCTTCGACGCTAAATTTTTCGCAAGCTGTTCAAGTGTAATCTTTCTTTTTTCCCGGTAATTCTCTATGTCAACAATTACTCTGCCTTCTATTAATGCAAATTGTCTGTGTAAGATTACATTCAAAAGATACTGCAACGCATTAAGCGTATTTCCACGTTTGCCGATTAATAGCCCCAAATCTTTTCCGCTAATATTAAAATGCAAATCTCCATCATTCTCGCGTTCAACAATAACTTTTCCATTAAGTTGAATAATATGCAAAAGCTTTTCCAAAAATTCTTTAACATATTCTTCAGGTTCTTTAAGCACCGTCAATTTGATTTTAGCATTTTTCGAACTAAGAAACTTCAATAACCCTTGTGATGGTTCGTTTATTATTTCCACTCTTACATTATTTTTTTTCACACCTAATTCTTTAATTCCTTCTTCCAGCGCTTCTTCGACCGTTTTGGCAGTTACTTCTAAAGTTTTCACGATTATTTAGCCCCCTTCTTTTTTTTCTTGGGTTTTTTCTTTTTGTTTTTGGGGCTCCCAGTTTGGACCTTTACCTTTGATTCTTTTTCTTTTTTTTCTCCTTTACTTATATTATCTTTTTTTTGAACATCGTTATTACTTATTCTTTCCTGCTCATTATTTTTATTAAAAACAACTTTTTTCTTTTTTTCTGTTCCTGGCATCAGAAAATGATTCCCAACGGAAAATATGGAGTTCGTTAACCAATATAATACCAAGCCGGAAGGGAAACCAACACTGATTACCAAAATCATTACAGGAAATATATAAAGCATCATTTTTTGTTTCGGATCGGTTAAAACCAGCTTTTGGTGAAAAAAAGTAGCGGCTGCAGCCAGTACAGGTAAAATATAGTAAGGATTTAAAAAACCATATATTTCCTTAACATCATTTGGAGAATTCATTAAATTAAGCCCTAAAAAATAAGGATTAAAATTTTCTATGGAATTTTGAATTAAATCAGGTTCCCGAAGTAATGTAAATACAGCAATTATTATTGGAAATTGAATTATTAAGGGGAGACAACCGCCCAGGGGGTTTATTTTTTTATCTCTCATATATTCCATCGTAGCTTGATTATACTTTTCTTTATCGTGCTTATATTTTTCCTGGATCCTCTTTAATTCCGGTTGAATCTCCTGCAATTTTCTTGAGGACTGAATTTGTTTTCTGGTTAAGGGAAAAGTTATAATATTTACTAATGCTGTAAGTAAAATTATTGCCAGTCCATAATTTCCGGTAATATTATAAAAAAAAGTAAGTACTATATTTACATATTCGGTCAAAACCTGCATCCAACGACCTCCTTAATTTTTTATTCTCTAACTTTTAGTAGGGGTAGTAGGGGGAGGCACGGGATCATATCCTCCCTCATTGAAAGGATGACAGCGGAAAATCCTTTTTAAGCCCAAAAATAACCCCTTTATTATACCATACTGCTCAACCGCTTCATAGCAATATTGCGAGCAGGATGGATAAAAACGACACCTTGGAGCTAAAAGGGGAGAGATAAAACGTTGATATAGTGCTATTAGTTTTAATACAATCTCCTTTAATATCATTTCAATAATTTTCCCCAGGACAATAATTTTTCAATATCATTATAAACCTCTTTATATTTCAGATTCCCTGCATCTTTTCTGCCGATAATAACCAGATCAAATCCTTCTTTTACGATATGTCCTTTTAAGTTACGAAAAGCTTCTATATACAACCTTTTCAACCGGTGTCTTACAACACTTTTACCTACTTTCTTGCTCACGGAAACTCCCAGTCTGTTATATCCTTTGCTATTTTTTCTGATATACAATACCGTATTCTTTGTAGCTAACGATCTTCCATGCCTGTATACCCTCTGGAACTGGTAGTTCTTACGGAGCTTTTCATTTTTTCGATAGGATTTATTCCCGTTATTAGTACTATTAGTCATCACTTATCAAGCAGAAAGTTGTTTTCTTTCTTTTCTTCTTCTTCTCTTTAACACTTTGCGCCCGGCAACAGTTCTCATTCTTTTTCTAAAACCATGGTTTTTGCTACGTTTTCTTACTTTCGGTTGATATGTCCTTTTCATAAACAGTACCTCTCTTTGCAAACAAAAATATAATAATTTTGCAGTAAAACTCTGGAATTCATTATAACTGATATTTTAAGAACTTGCAACATTTGAGGGGAAAGCTAACTAAAGATAATCTTTAAGCCTGAGTTAAAAAGAGAAATTTCCAGTTCTCAGCATTTTTTTATTCAAGACAGGCTTATAAAGCCCATTATTATTTATTGCAGTGTCTAAATTATTCTGATATTATAATGCTGGCAAAAGAGTGTTAAATATATCTTCTAAAACCAGTTTTCCACAGTTATTGTGGAAAACTTACGGTATATGTGGATAACTAATGGGGGTTTTTAGATAATGCAAGAAAGCTTATCCGAAATCTGGCGTCTGGTTCTTTCAGAAATGGAAAACATCTTAAGCAAACCTAGCTTTGAAACATGGCTAAAATCAACCACACCATTATCGATAAAAAAAGATACGATCATAATTGAAGTCCCAAATGATTTTACCAAAAAATGGCTTCAAAATCACTATTATAATACATTGTCTCAAATTTTATACAAGATAACCAATTCTAAATATTATATACAATTTGTTACGCCACAAAATATTGATTTTCCACAGCCACATACCAATTTTAACCCGCCGAATAATCCTGATGTGCCAACACCCTCCAGCTCCGTAACAAACAGGAAAAATAACTATACGGGTACCTGTAAGTGGTTAAATCCTAAATATACTTTCGATAGTTTCGTTATCGGCGGCAGCAATCGTCTGGCTCATGCAGCATCCCTTGCGGTAGCTGAAACACCTTCTAAAGCGTATAACCCTTTATTTATTTATGGTGGTGTAGGACTGGGCAAAACCCACCTCATGCATGCTATCGGCCACTTTGTGATCTCCCGCAATAGCAGTGAAAAGGTTGACTATCTCTCTTCTGAAAAATTTACAAATCAATTTATTAATGCCATCAGAGATAATAAGACAGAGGAATTTCGCAATAAATACCGTAATATTGATATTTTGCTAATTGACGATATACAATTTCTTGCCGGCAAAGAGCAAACTCAGGAAGAATTTTTCCATACTTTCAACGCACTTCATGAAAACAGCAAACAAATAGTGATCTCCAGCGACCGTCCTCCAAAAGAAATACCAACACTTGAAGATCGCCTGCGTTCACGTTTTGAATGGGGTCTAATTACCGACATTCAACCCCCCGATCTTGAAACGAGAGTGGCCATTTTACGCAAAAAGAGCTTTCTCGAAGGCATATTTATTCCGGATGATGTCCTAATGTTTATTGCACAAAAAAATGAAAATAATATCAGGGAATTAGAAGGAGCGCTAACACGTATCATCGCCTATGCCTCACTTGAGGACAAAGAAATTACATTAAAACTTGCAGAAGAGGCATTAAAAGATTTTCTCTCTCAGAAGCGAAAAAATGTTGATGTTGATCAAATAATCTCTACAACCGCCTCGTATTTTAATATATCTTTACAGGATATTAAATCGAAAAAAAGAACACAAAATGTTTCTTTACCCAGACAAATTGCCATGTACCTCATTCGCGAACTTACAGACAGCTCCCTTCCAAAGATTGGTGAAGAATTTGGAGGTAAAGATCATACAACAGTTATTCATGCGCATAAAAAAATTTCATCTGCTATTCTAAAAGACGAAACTCTGCAGAGACGCATAAAAGAAATAAAAGGCATGCTCTTTAATTATTAAATTTGCAATATCTGTGGACAAGTTATAGAATTATATGTTGAAAGTTCTTTTTTTCTGTTGATAAAGAAGTAATTTTTTATTAATTTATTTTTTCTGTGGATGATGTGGAAAGTTCTTCACTAGATATCAACAAAAAAATAATAAAAAAACATTGATTCTTGCTCGCTTATAATACTTTATCCACATATCCACAATCCCTATTATTAATGCTGTTATAAAAATAATAAAAATATAATAATCATATATCTGAATAAAAGGAGAAATAAATGCATATTTTAGCAAACAAAAATGTTCTTCTTGAAAATTTAAATATCGTACAAAAGAGTATTCCGCTTAAAACTACCATTTCAACAATAAAAGGAATACTCATCATTGTAAAAGGCGAAGAACTGATCATGGTTGGTAATAACCTGGAGATGAGTATAAAAGCAATTTCCAATGATATACAAATTTTTAAGGAAGGTGAAGTTGTCTTACCTGTAGAATTTATAGAGATATTGAAACAGGCTCCTGATGAAAATATAGAAATTAAAATAAGCGAAGACGATTTTCGTACAGAAATAATAAGTGGACAGGCTAATTTTATCCTTTACGGCATGAATCCCGAAGATTTTCCTCTGGTTGGTTTTGAAAAGAACACTGACAGGGAAAGGATAGATTACTCTGCACAAGAATTAAAAAACATGCTTAAAAAGATTACCTTTGCTGTATCCCAGGATGACAGCAAACCGTCCTTCAAAGGCGTTTTATTTGAAATTGATGAAGATAATAATATTTTTTTTATAGCATCAGATACATACCGCCTGGCGCATTTAAAAACAACCCTGAATAATAAAGATCTTCAACCCCTTCGCATGCTTATACCGGGAAAATCCTTGAATGAAATTATGAAAATAATAGATGATAGCCATGATACAGTTGAATGTACTTTCACAGGCAGCGATATTGTTTTTTATTACCGGCAATTCATTATTTATAGCAGATTAATGGAAAATAGGTTTCCAAATTTGAACAATATTTTCCCTTCTACATGCGCGACAAAAATAAAAATAAATACTCGCCTTTTAGAAAAAGCTGTTTCCAGAGCCTCCCTGCTGGCCGGGGGTTACAATCATATGATTTCTCTACAAATTACTGAGGATGCGCTTGAAATATATTCCGGATCAGAAGTAGGAAGAATGAATGAAAAACTGCCACTAAGTGCTAAAGAAGGGGATGATCTGCCGGAGATTATGTTAAATGTCCGCTATTTTTCGGATCCTTTAAGAGTTATTGATGATGAATATGTAGAAATAGAGTTCAACGGGGCTTATGGTCCCTGTATCTTTAACTATCAGGAAACCATGGAAAATGGCCTGCTTAATTATCGCTATTTGGTATTACCGATAAAGATAGATAAAAAAGACCTATAAACGCGGCTTGGAGGCTACCTGGTGTATATTAGCAGTATATTTCTTAAAAACTACCGCAATTATAAAAAGCAGGATCTTCAGCTGTCACCGGGTATAAACATAATTCAAGGAGCGAACGGTCAGGGGAAAAGCAATTTTTTGGAGTCTGTTTACAATTTATGTTTTGGCCGTCCTTTCAGGGGTTTTAAGGAAATTGATCTGGTCTACCGGGGTACCCCCTATTATTATCTCCAAGGTACAATATATCTGCAGCAGCGTTGCTACAAAGTTGAAGTTGGTTATGAGATAGAAAAAAAAAGAAAAATTTTTAAAATAAACGGTAGAAAAGATAGGAGCAACTCTCTGGCGGGCAGGTGTCCTGTTGTATTTTTTGTTCCTGAGGATTTGGAACTTATCAGAAGAGGTCCGGAGGAAAGAAGACGATTTTTGGATCGTGAGATAAGCCAGATAGCTCCACTCTATGGTGAATATTTAAGCCGTTATAACCGGGTAATTTATCAAAAAAACCGCGCTTTAAAGGAAAAAAAATTATCCAGAGAATCTCTAAAAAACTTAATAAAAGCATGGAATGCGCAGATTATTCATTTTGGAAGCCGTATCTTACAAAAAAGGGCTTATTATATCTCCGCCTGGAGCGAGCTTGCAAGCCGAAATTTTGGCTTGCTTTTTGAAAACGAGCAGCAGTTGAAAATATCCTATAAGAGTTTTTTACAAAAAGATCTGCTAACAGGGGATCTTAGTGAAATTGAGTTGCTTTTTAGCATTGAAATAGCCGCAAAAGAAGAAGAAGAGTACATAAGAGGGTTCTCCATTGTAGGCCCACACCGGGATGATCTGGCCTTTTTAATTAATGGATGCGATGCAAAGCGTTTTGCATCCCACGGGCAGCAGAGAAGTGCTGTTATCGCCTTGAAAGCGGCGCAAATTCAATATTACCATCAACAGGAAGAAAAACCCCTTTTTATCCTGGACGATATTTTTTCGGAGCTTGATGAGAAGAGAAGAGAGCAGTGTTTTGAACTTTTAGCCAAGGCAGAACAGATCTTTTTGTCCATAACCAAAAAAGAAAAATATCTTGATCCTATCTTTAAAAAATTTTCCTGCTTTTCTTTTTTTCATGTTCAAAATGGTTCAATAACGGAGATTAAAGAGAATGGAAACGATCGGCTCTTCTATTGACGGACTTTTAGAGAAATATGGATTAAAGGAACAGCTGCAGGCGAGAAAATATCTTTCAATTTGGGAAAAAATAGTAGGAGCTAAGATTGCACAGTATTCAAAGCCCCTCACCATTAATAAAAAAAAGCTGATTGTTGAAGTAAATGACAGTAATTGGCTATATCATTTAACAATGCTCAAGGACAAAATAATAAAAGAGTTTAATATGGAGGCCCGCTCAGTTATTATTACGGAAATTAGATTTATTAATGCAGATTTAACTTCCCGGGATACTTTTAACAGAAAATGAGTTTTTTTAAAGGGGGAAAAATAATTGTTTTTACATATCGGTAATTCACGCGTTGTATCCTTAGAAGATCTTATCGGGATATTCAATTTAGAAATCAAGCATAACCAGGTTAATACACAGTTTTTGGAGAGTAATTATCGCAACAATATTCACCAAAAAGAGGAAAAAACAGCAAACTCTTTTGTCATTACCAGGGAAAAAATCTATTATTCCCCTATTTCACCCCTGACATTACAAAAAAGGATTGAGAAAAATTGGGAATAATATAATTGTATAGAGCTGGATAATGGTTTGGAGATGAAAAAATGAACGAAAAAAATTCCGGTGTTTATGATGCACAACAAATTCAGGTATTAGAAGGCCTGGAAGCAGTGAGAAGGCGGCCCAGTATGTATATTGGCTCTACGGGGAGCCAGGGTTTGCATCATCTTGTTTTTGAAGTAGTTGATAACAGTATTGACGAGGCAATGGCCGGCTACTGTGACAATATAAGGGTAACTATTAACAGNGACAACAGTGTTACCGTCAAAGATAACGGNCGGGGGATACCCGTAAAAGAACACCCTCAGCAAAAAAAATCTGCACTAGAAGTAGTGCTAACTATCCTGCACGCAGGGGGAAAATTTGGAGGAGACGGCTATAAAGTTGCAGGAGGGCTCCATGGGGTAGGGCTTTCGGTTGTCAATGCCCTGTCAGCCTGGCTGGAGGTTACAGTGAGCAGGGATGGAGAAAAGTTTTTTCAGCGCTACGAAAGAGGGGTTCCTGTTACACCTTTGCAAAGCAAAGGTAAATCTGCTAAGACGGGAACAATGATTACTTTTTATCCGGATCCGGAAATTTTTGAAGAAATAAATTTTGATTTTCAGATTCTTAACCAGAGACTTCGGGAAATGGCTTTTTTAAATAAAGGAATAAAGATTGTCATTGAAGACCGCCGTTTGAATGAAATCAGGGAAGAGACATTTAAATATGATGGTGGGATAAGCTCTTTTGTATCATATTTAAATAAAAATAAGGAAGTATATCCTAAAAAACCGATTCATCTGGAAAAAGAGNTGAATAACTGCCGGGTGGAAACATCCCTGCAGTACAATACCGGTTATAGTGAGGCNATTTTTTCTTATGCCAATAATATCCGTACAAAAGAAGGAGGAACTCATGAATTAGCCTTTAAAAGCGCCTTAACCAGACTAATTAACGACCATGCACGCAGGCTGGGCGTATTAAAGGAAAATCAGGATAACTTCCAGGGTGAAGATATTCGCGAAGGGTTGACCGGGATTATTAGTGTGAAAATCCTTAATCCACAGTTTGAAGGGCAAACCAAAACACGCCTGGGCAATCCTGAGGTAAGAGGGATAGTGGAAAACATCTTAATGGATGGATTAGGAGCTTATTTTGAGCAAAATCCGCCTGTTACCAGGAAAATTTGCGAAAAAGCCCTTCAATCTGCCCGAGCAAGGGAGGCGGCGCGAAAGGCCAGGGAGCTTACCAGGCGAAAAAACGCCCTTGAAATTAGCAATCTTCCCGGAAAACTTGCCGATTGTGCTTCCAAAGACCCTGCGGAAAGCGAGCTGTTTCTGGTTGAGGGCGATTCCGCCGGCGGATCCGCAAAACAGGGAAGAAGCAGGCATTTTCAGGCGATTTTACCGTTGCGCGGCAAAATTATTAATGTCGAAAAGGCCCGTTTGGACAAAATACTTAACAATGAAGAAATACGCGCGTTGATCACCGCTCTCGGTACTGGAATAGGTAACGATTTTAATATCCAAAAATTACGCTATCACCGGGTGATCATTATGACCGATGCCGATGTGGACGGCTCTCATATCAGGACGCTCCTGCTGACCTTTTTCTTTCGCTATATGGAGCCGCTGATTGCCAATGGGAATATTTATATCGCCCAGCCGCCGCTTTTTAAGGTGACAAAGAATAAAAAAATTTATTATCTCTACCGTGAAGAAGAGCTGGAAAAGTTAATGTCAGAGATCGGCCGTCAGGGAACCAGCGTTCAGAGGTATAAAGGTTTGGGGGAAATGAACCCTGAGCAGCTCTGGGAGACTACGCTTAACCCGGATACCCGCACAATAATTAAGGTCGATCTGCAGGATGCGATTGAGGCGCATGAGATTTTTACCTTGCTTATGGGAGAAAAAGTAGAACCACGGCGCAAATTTATTGAAGATCACGCGAGGGATGTTCGTAACCTGGATATTTAGCTGGTAGAAAGTTTTCTGCCTCCGCCCGGGGGCTTTATTATTATTTTAAGATGTTTTAGAGATAAAATTTTGTCGAGAAATATTTATTTGGTATGCCAAATTTTATTCAGATATGATAGAATTAGAACTAGAGTCAGCTAGAGGAGGCCAAAATATTTTAAATGCAACAGGAAGATAGGATCAGAACTGTCCCCCTGCATGAAGAAGTTAAAAGCTCTTTTATGGACTACGCAATGAGCGTTATTGTCAGCCGGGCATTACCCGATGTGAGAGACGGCCTTAAGCCGGTTCACAGGAGAATTCTTTATGCTATGCAGGAACTGGGGATGACACCGGATAAACCGCATAAAAAATCGGCCAGGCTGGTTGGAGAAGTGCTGGGAAAATATCACCCCCACGGGGACCAGGCTGTTTATGAAGCCATGGTTCGGTTGGCGCAGGATTTTTCCATCCGCTATCCGCTGGTGCACGGCCAGGGTAATTTTGGCTCCATGGATGGTGACGGTGCCGCCGCTATGCGTTATACAGAGGCCAGGTTATCACATCTTGCCCTGGAAATGCTCCGGGATATGGATAAAGAAACCGTGGACTTCAGATTAAATTTCGATGAAACCCTCGAAGAACCTGAAGTGCTGCCGGCGCGTTTTCCCAACCTGCTGGTTAACGGTTCTTCAGGGATTGCAGTGGGAATGGCCACCAATATTCCCCCGCACAATCTTTCCGAAGCCATTAATGCTCTAATCCTTTTAATAGATAAACCGGAGGCATCCGATAGAGAACTGCTTAAAACTGTTAAGGGACCCGATTTTCCAACAGGCGGTATTATCCTGGGTTACAAGGGGATCGAACAGGCTTACCTTACCGGCAGGGGAACAATTAAGATTCGTGGAAGAACGAGTATTGAAAAAACAGACGATAATAAAGAAAGATTGCTTATAACAGAAATTCCATATCAGCAAAACAAGGCAAAGTTGATTGAAAAAATAGCCGAACTGGTCAGGGAAAAAAAGATTAACGGTATTGGAGAGCTCAGGGATGAATCCGATCGCAATGGAGTGCGTATTGTGATTGAGTTTAAAAAGGGTTTTAATCCCCAGGTAGTTTTAAATCAACTCTATAAGTTCACCCCCCTGCAGCAGAGCTATGGCATTATCATTCTGGCACTTGTTGGTGGCAGGCCAAAAATTCTAACCCTGCGGGAACTTCTACAGAACTACCTGGAACACCAGAAGGAAATTGTTACCAGGCGCTCTCAATATTTGTTGCGGCGTGCAAAGGAAAGAAGCCATATTGTTGAGGGGTTGCGTATTGCTCTGGATAATATTGACCGGGTAATCGCGCTTATAAGAGGTTCTGCCGACGCGCCCGCAGCTAAAGAAGGTTTAATGAGCGAATTTGGTTTGAGCGAAAAACAGGCGCAGGCAATTTTGGAGATGCGCCTGCAGAGGTTAACCGCACTGGAAAGGCACAAATTAGACGAAGAATATCGCTCACTTCAAGAGGAAATAGCTTATCTTGAGGCGCTGCTGGCCGATGAACGGCTTGTTCTGAGAGAGGTTAAGGTAGAACTTCAAGAAATAAAGAAAAAATTTGGAGACGAGCGGCTCACAAAAATTATCCCCGATGAGGGGGAAATTGACCTGGAAGATCTGATACCGGAAGAGAAAATGTTGATTACGCTTACCCATCAGGGCTATATTAAGCGTTTGCCGCTGGATACCTACCAAAGCCAGGGACGCGGGGGAAAGGGTATAATTGGCCATACCACCAGAGAAGGGGATTTTATAGAACAGGTTTTTGTTTCCTCTAGCAGGGATAAACTTCTATTTTTCAGCACCAGCGGAAAAGTATATCCTCTGAAAGTATATGAAATACCGCCTGCCGGGCGTCAGGCCAAGGGAACAGCCATTATTAATCTCTTACCGCTGGAAAGTGGAGAACGGATTACTTCTGTTTTCTCACTTGCGGAATATGGAGAAAACGACTATATCGTTATGGCCACAGAGAAGGGAATTATAAAAAAATCCCGGTTAAGCGAATATACGACAGCCAGACGCTCCGGCTTGATCGCCCTGTTCCTTGCAGAAGGCGATGAACTAATTTCTGTGAAGCGATTGCGCTGTGATGTTGAGGAAAATGGTGATAACGATAACGATTTCGGTATTGCAGGGGATTATCATATTTTGCTGGCCACTTCAAAAGGACTTCTAATTCGCTTTCCTTCAGATCAATTGCGTTCTCTTGGCCGTACGGCCAGGGGGGTCAAGGGCATTGCCCTTGATGAAGATGATAAGGTTGTCGGAATGAATATTGTGACCAGGGAAAAAGTAAATCTGTTATTTGTGACTGAAAAGGGATATGCCAAGAGAACAAAGCTTTCAAACTTTCGCTTGCAGAACAGGGGCGGAAAAGGAGTTATAGCGGTCAAATCAGGAAAGCACTGGGGATCTTTAGTAAACTTTATACCTGTGTTGAAAAAAGAAGAATTAATAACTATTACAGCACGGGGACAGATTATCAGGGCAAAGATCTCAGAGGTTCCCGTTCAGGGACGGTATGCCGGGGGCGTTACCATGATCCGCCTTGCCCCTGATGATAAGGTTGTCAACATAGCGCTGGTAACCGGCGAATAAAGGGACAGGAGGAGCTTATGATGGCTCAATCTCAGTCAAGAGGAAACTCCCCTGTCGTAACTTTATTGCTGTTTTTAGCGGTATTTTCATTTTTTTTCTTGCAGATGGCCTTTAATCTAAAAACCCGGCAGGATGTTGCCGTTTCTAAAATTCCGGAAGCAGCGGATGTGGCAATTGTGGGGGGTACTGCAGCTGCCCTGCTGACCTCCCTGGAAGCGGCAGAAAACGGTGCACAGGTTTTCCTGTTTCCAAACGGGCAGGAACTGGGGGAGGATGCCTCATTTTTGTTTCAGGAAGGGCTTGCCGCAGCGTTAACGCCCCCCCAGGGAGAGTTGGAGATAGAGCTAACACCTGAGTTATTTGGCGAATATATTGGTGAATGCGGGGGATGGTTGAGTAACCCTTCTTTATTGGAATCCTTCAAGAACGCTTCTCCGGTTTTTTATCCTCAATTTAAGGCATTTTGTGGGATTTCATTAGATTATCTTCCGGATCCTGTTTTGAAACCCTATCTGCATCTTAGTAGCGACCTGATGGGTGCTTCCGTATTTAAAAAACAGTTGCTGTTACATTTAAATAAGTCGCCTGTTCTTGTAAAGAGAGAAAAGGTAAGCGAAATTCTGTTTTCTCCAGAAGGGGTGCTGGAAGCGCTGCTGGTAGAAAATTCTTCAGGTGAGATTTATCCTATTTATTTTAAATCAGTGGTTCTTGCGGATGGAGGATATAGCGGAGACCTTCAGCGCTGGCATGAACATTTACCCTATAAAAATATGATTATTTTACGCCCTGCTCAAACAGGGGAAGGCCTCAAGCTGGCAGAAAAAATGGGCGTAGATCTGGCACAAATGGGTTTCTTCGGAGAAAAAATCCTTCTTTATAATCCCATAAAAGCTGAATACAGTGTTTTATCTTCGGAACCATGGGAGAGCACCTATTTTTTTAATATTAACGGTATTTTATTGAACTGGAGCGAAGCTTCTTGGGAGACTATATTTGGCTTTATTACACAGTCACCCCCGGCGGGAGTATATATGCTGGTGGCCGGTGATAAGGTATACAAAGAAAAAGCCCTGGCTTATAATTCTTTTTTTACTCGTTTTGAAGATTTGGAGCTGTTAGCAGAGGCAACTGATTTGACTGAAATAACTTTTTTAAGCGGTATGCGCTTAACCCCGCCCTATTATATTGCGCATTTAAAAGCAGGTATAGACTATACTCTGGGGGGTATTTTAACAACTCCCTTTGGAGAAGTTAAAAGGGATGGAAAGATAATCGAGGGTTTATATGCAGCGGGTGAAATAGTCGGAGGTCTTCATGGCAAGGCCATGCTGCCGGGTATGCCCCTCAGTGAAACATTATTTTTCGCGAAAAAAACCGGTGAAGCGGCAGCCAAATACGCACAGCGTTAGATAAGCGGAAGCACCACCGGACTTGCTTTACATCACCCTTATATTTGCGTGTTTATGGCTGGTTCCGCTGCTTTGCATCCTGCATGTTATTGATTTATTCGAAGGAGGAATGGGCATGGTTCAAAAGAAAAAAATTGGTATTACCGACACTACTTTAAGAGATGCGCATCAATCATTAATGGCTACCCGCATGCGCATTGGCGATATGCTCCCCATAGCAGCCGAAATTGACGAGGTGGGATACCATTCCCTGGAAGTATGGGGCGGGGCCACCTTCGATACGTGTATGCGTTTCCTGGGAGAGGATCCCTGGGAAAGGCTGCGCCTTCTAAGGGAGCGTTTCAAAAAAACAAAGCTGCAGATGCTTTTAAGAGGCCAAAACCTGGTGGGATACCGCCATTACCCTGATGACGTGGTGGAATCTTTTGTTAAACATGCCGTAAAAAACGGTATCGATATTATTCGTATTTTTGATGCCCTGAACGATGTCCGCAATCTGGATACGGCAATTAAGGCGACTAAAAAAGCCGGCGCCCACGTCCAGGCCACAATAAGCTACACGATCAGCCCCCTACACAATATTGACCACTTTGTGGAACTGGCTGGAACGATGGAGAACATGGGTGCCGATTCGATCTGTATCAAGGATATGGCCGGCCTCATCTCCCCTTACGACGCTGCTGAACTGGTGGGGAAACTTAAAGAGAAGCTGAATATACCTGTCCAGCTGCACTGCCATTTTACAAGCGGGATGGCCGATATGTCTTACCTGAAGGCAATTGAAGCGGGCTGTGATGTAATCGATACCGCCATCTCCTCTCTTTCCCTGGGTTCTTCGCAGCCGGCAACCGACAGCATGGTGGCTGCTCTTAAGGGAACTCCCTATGATACCGGTCTGGACCTGGAGCGTATTGCCCGTATAGGTGACTATTTTAAGGAGATCCGCGGCAATTATGAAATTCCCCTGCATGTGGTCATGGGTGTTGATACCGCTGTTTTAAATTACCAGATCCCCGGGGGGATGATTTCCAACCTTACCTCGCAGCTGGCCAGCCAGAATGCCTCCCACCTGCTGGGCGAGGTATTGCAAGAAGTTCCCCGTGTGAGGGCAGAGCTGGGCTATCCTCCGCTGGTGACACCTTCAAGCCAGATCGTAGGTACACAGGCTGTAATGAATGTCATTACCGGCGGGCGCTACAAGGTTATCCTGACCGAGGTGAAAAACTACCTCAAAGGACTATATGGCAGGCCTCCGGGAGAGGTAGACCCCGACCTTTTG
>JGI24712J26585_10000242_pt1 | contig 46628 bp, 38 predicted proteins | sample BioPla3DNA2_FD_26585 | JGI IMG/M metagenome (IMG submission 26585) | reverse complement strand
CTAGGTGGTTTGTACCCTGTTACTAGGCGATTAATAGATGGTTCTTAGATGTGCAGTATCAGACAAAAATAAAACCGCCTGAAAGTCTTTTCAAGCGGTTTATTTGGTGGAGATAGTCGGAGTTGAACCGACGACCTCTTGACTGCCAGTCAAGCGCTCTGCCAGCTGAGCTATACCCCCAGGTCGTCAAAGGACAAGTTATATTATAATCAAAGTCTATAGATTTGTAAAGGGGGCTTTTTAAATATGTTCCTGCCATATTTTTAAAGCCCCACTTAACTACTTATCTAATTGGTCATACAATCACTTAAAATCCAAATATCCTAATGAAGATACCCGCTACTACTGCAGACCCTATTGTGCTTGCAACTATGGGCCCCATAGCATGCATGAGTAGGTAGTTGTTGGGGTTGTATGTTTGTCCCATAGTTTGGGACACTCTAGCTGCCATAGGCATTGCAGATACACCAGAGTTTCCTATCAAGGGGTTTACCTTGCCTCCAGTTAGCTTGTTTAATAGCTTGGCGATTAGGATACCGCCTATTGTACCAAAGGCAAAGGCTGTTAGACCCAGGATAATTATTATTAGGGTATTAAAGTTTAGGATCCTTTCAGCAGTTGCAGTAGCTCCTATGGAAATACCAATTAGGAGGGTTAAAACATTTAATAGGTGGTTTTGCAGTGTACGGATATAGCGCTCTGTTACACCACTTTCCTTTATGATATTTCCTAGCATAAGCATAGCAATAAGGGTACCAGCCTCAGGAACCAAGATCAAGGTGGCCAAGGTTAGGCCAAAGGCAAAAAATATCTTCTTGCGCTTTGATACGTCTCTTGTAGGAGGCATCTCAACTACCCTTTCCTTTTTGGTGGTCAAGGCCCTCATTATAGGTGGCTGGATAAGGGGAACTAGAGCCATGTATGAATATGCTGCTATAGTTATAACCGGCAATAGGTGTGGTGCTAGCACGCTAGCTGTATAAATTGAGGTAGGGCCGTCAGAAGACCCGATTATACCAACTGAGGCAGCCTCTTTTATGGTAAAGGGGTCAAGACCTGGTATGATCCTAGAAAGGTAAAAGGCACCCACTGTAGCTACAAAGATACCTAGCTGGCCACCTATTCCGATAAATGCACTCTTGGGAGAGGCGATAAGTGGGCCAATAATAAGGAAAGGCATACCATAACAATCTCAGGTATACCCATTCCCAGTAAAGAAAAATCGCTCAAAAACTCGAACAATTTTGTCAATAATATCAGCTCCTAGTAATTATACTACAACTTCTTGTAATCATTGTCGACAATAATTGCTTCAAGCTTTTCTCCCTTCTTGCACATTGGACATTTGTCCTGATCGAAAATCTGGTAGCCTTCGATGTCTTCACTAGTAAACATAGAATGTATCTTTTGGTCATCTAGTTGTGGCTGGGCACTAAATAGAGCGGATATGCCTACTACCTTGCCCCCGTAATAATTGATAAATTCTAATGTTTTGTCAAGGGTTATGCCTGTAGCTATGGCTGAAACCAGGAGAAGAACGTTTTTGTTAAGTATTAGTTCTTCTAGATTGCTTGTAAAAATAAGTTTTCTGTTAACATTTAGCCTTGGCCTTAGAACATGGATTTCTCTGCCACTATTCATAAGAGATGTACCTTCTGTAAGGAGCTCTTGAGCCAAATAAGCTCCTACTATTTCTGTCCTCTCCATGCACAAAATAGTGTCTACTAGTGTAGTTGATCTATAGGGTATGGCTAAATCTCGGGCCACCTCACGGGCTAGGTTTGCATTAGTCTTTAAGCTGGAAAGCTTTAAGTAATGGGTAACATGAAACCTATTTGTTGCATAGTGTCCTGGGATTACATTCACGCTTATTGTCGGATTGTCGGGTAGTGAGACTGTAAGGACCTTTTTATCCACAAAGATCACTCCTTTTTTTAAATTTGTCTGTCCACTATTTCTTCCCTACACAGCTATGAAGTTGTGTATTAATTTTACATGATAAATAGCTTTATCACAAGTCATATTAAGGCAAAGGGGCTTAGGTCTTTCTACCAACTAGTTCATCTAATAACTCTACTATGGGCTCCTTTGCCTTTCTGTCAGGTAGCTGACTTAGAATATCATGACACCTTTGTATGTAGGTCTTGGCTAGGTCTCTTGCATAAGCAAGGCCCCCACTCTCTTCAACTAGCTGGCTAACCCTTTTAATATCCTCTTGGTCTAGGTCATCCCTACCCATATAGGCTAGAATCCTGTCCCTAAAAAGGTCATTTTCATAGGTATGGATGACCGGCAGGGTGTAAACTCCCTGCTGAAAATCGCTGAGCCTTGGCTTGCCTAATTGGGATTCATCTCCCATAAAGTCTAAAATATCATCGGTTATCTGAAAGGCCATGCCAAAATTGTGGCCTAGCCTCCTAAGCAGCCTTGCATCATTTGGGCTACATTTAGCCTCCACAGCCCCAACATAGGCGCTTAGGGAAAAGAGGACAGCGGTTTTCCTGCCTATCCTTTTTAGGTAGCTAAGAATTGAAACCTGGCTTTTGTATCTTGCCTCAAACTGGTCTATCTCCCCCTCACATATAGCCTTTATGGCCCTTGATAAATAGTGCATGTTTTCAGCTGAAGTGGTCTGGGTTATAAGAGAAAAGGACCTGGTAAAAAGGAAGTCTCCAGTAAACACTGCTACGTCATTACCAAAGCGACTACCTGTTGTAGGCCGCCCCCTCCTTAGCTTGGAGTCATCTATAACATCATCATGTACTAGGGTAGCCATATGTAGTATCTCCACTGCGCTAGCTAAGGGTATAAGGGTTTTCCTATTATACTTTCCAAACTGGGCAGCTAGGAGCAAGATTGCCGGCCTTAGCTTTTTACCTCCCCTATCTAATAGGTCCTCCAGGGCCTGCCTGAGGACTCCCTGCTTTGATTTTAGACTTTCCCTTATCTGCTGATCAACTAGGCTCAAGTCCTCATATATATCTATATGCCTTTTCCAAATTTTCATAAGTGCTTTTCTCTCTTTCTGCAAATACTAGGTTGTTAAAGCCTTTTTTATTACAAAAAAGTTTATTATATATCTTGAAACAAGGCCTACAAAGTAACCCGTTATTACCGATGATAGCATCAGGATAGGTAGGTAGGTAAACATTATACCAAAGGTCCCATACAGGCTTGAGGCTACAAGTAGCTGGCCTAGGTTGTGAAAGACTGCTCCAGCCGTTGATATCCCCATAAGGGTAAAATAGGGTCTAAACTTCTGGTAGAGCAGGGCCATTATCAGGGTGGCTAATATACCNCCTGCCAGGCTATAGAGGATGCTAGAGGGANTACCACCGATTAAGGGACCTAGTAGGGACCTTATAAGGGTAACGACCAGAGCCTCCTTAAAGCCAAAGAGGCTAAGGGTTACAAGGGCCATAATATTGGCAAGGCCTAGCTTTGCTCCTGGTGCCAGGGGTGGAATAAAGGACTCAAAATAGTGGATAACCAGGGCTAGTGATATTATAAGTGACAGGTAAACCAGCTTTTTTACTTTGCTCATAGTATTTTCTAGCCTCCTAGGATGATATATCATCCACAGCTGGCTCTTCTCCTTGTCCTATGATAGAAACAACCAACCTATGGGGCAGGCATACCAAGGTTTCTCCAGGCCTTTTAATATAGCCCCAGTTAACGCAGAGCTTGTCCTGGCAATTTGCCTCCTTTATATATACCCCTTGATTGGTCATTATCACAAGATTGTATTTNTCGCCACCGGCATCCACCCTGATTATCTCTTCCCCATCACCGGTTGGCAGATCATATAGTCCGATTGTATCATCTCCTAGCCTAATAGAGACCTTTCTTAGGTCAGAAGCAGACCCCATTAGCCTAAGGCCTAAAAAACTAGCTCCTATTAAAAGGACAATGAATATATAAACCAATATATCGCCAAACTTAAAATACTGCCTCATATGTTAGACTCCTTGGATAATTAGCTAAATTCCACTTTTATACTATCATACCCTTAAGTATATGTGAATATTGTAGCCTAAAAAGTTTAAAGGTTAAATTTATGGGTATTTAAGTATATTTAAAATGCTCTCCCTGTGCTAAAATTAAGACAAGCAGGACTAATGAAAAAATCGGAGGTACATTTATGAAGCGAATTATTGTTCTTGGTGCGGGCTATGCGGGCCTTGAGGCTGCCAAAACCCTGCACAAAAGACTAAAAAAGCAGGATGACATCGAGATAATCCTAATAGACCAAAATGACCATCATACCCTGCTGACTACCCTTCACGAGGTCGCAGGTGACAGAGTCGATGAAGGCGGAGTAAAGGTTTCCATTGACCATGTCCTTGGAATATACAAAGGTTAAGTTTATCCAAGATAAGATAACTAGGGCAGACCTTGAAAACAAAAGGCTCTTTTCCAAGGACAAGATATATGACTTTGACTATTTGATATTGGGAATCGGTAGCGAGCCTGCTTTCTTTGATATCCCTGGCCTTGAGGAAAATGCCTTTACCCTCTGGTCTTTAGATGATGCCAAAAAACTAAATAGCCATATCAGGGCTAGCTTTAAACAGGCATCAGAGGAGGAAAACGAGGAGATACGCAAAAAGCTACTAACCTTTGTTGTCGGCGGTGGTGGCTACACAGGGATAGAGACCATGGGAGAGCTAATCCAGTGGACCAAGACCCTATGCAAAGAGTATGGGCTTGATAGAAAAGAGGTCCGGCTAGTTGTTGCAGAGGCCCTACCAAGTATCCTTACGACCTTGAGTGAAAAGTCTGCTAAAAAGGCTACAAGATATCTACAAAGGAAGGGTGTCGAGGTCCTAACAGGTTCTGCTATTACAGAGGTAAACGGCCAGCAGATTATGCTAGATGGTGGTAAAGCAATAAACACCAACACCCTTATCTGGACCGGTGGTATTAGGACTAATAGCCTGGCAAAAGAGCTTGGCCTAAGCCTAGGCAGGAAAAATCAAATAGTGTAAACCAGTACTGCCAGACAGTGGAGTACCCCTATGTCTATGCTGTAGGAGACAATATGGAGTTTATAAATGAAGAGGGCAAGGCCCTTCCTGCTCTAGTTGAAACAGCCATCCAGTCAGGTAGGATGGCAGCTAAAAATATAAGCTCACAGATCCTAGGCAAGGAAAAGAAAAAGCTAGAGGCAAACCTACACGGGACAATGGTTTCAATCGGATCCTTGTATGGGGTTGCAGAGCTAAAGAGGATGCCAAGGCTGTCAGGTATCTTTGCCATTATAATAAAGCACCTGGTCAATATGCATTACCTCTATACCATAGGTGGCATAGAGCTATGCTGGGACTACCTAAAGCATCAGCTATTCGAAACAAAGCGCAATTATGGATTTGTTATACAGTCAGCTATTAGCCATGCCAGGGAGAGGAGCTTTAGGTTTTGGCTAGTCCCCTTAAGACTATATTTAGGCTACAAGTGGTTTATGTCAGCCAAGGTTAAGATAGATGATAATTGGTGGTCAAATGTAGTGCTAGGTGATAGTGCCGTTAGCGGGGCTAGTCCCGATGCTGCCTCCGGTGCTACTGGCCTAATACCCCTAGTAGGTGAAAATACGCCTGGCTGGTATGAGTCCTTTGTGGAAAAAGTCGTTTACCCAAATAGTCTCTTCTTCCAAAGGATGATTGTACTAGGAGAGCTAGTACTGGGCATCTTGTTTATAATAGGTATGTTTACCTTCTTAGCTGGTATTGCCTCTATCCTACTTAATATTAACTTTATGTTAAGTACCGGCATTAATGACTGGTGGTTTATCTGGGCATCCTTTGCTATGTTTGCAGGAGCAGGTAGGGTCCTTGGTGTAGACCATTACCTCATGCCCTGGCTGAGAAACCAGCTAAGGAATTTCCAGAGGAATAGGAAAATTAGCCTCTTTAAGGGCTGGCAATGGTAGCCTAATTGCTTGGCCTCAAACAGCTAGCTTAAAATCCTAATTAAAAAAATGAAAGGCTAAGAGGAAAAATCCCTTAGCCTTTTATTTAAGTATTTTTAGGTCTAATCAATAAAAGCCCAAGCCTGGTATAGGTTTTTACCCTAGCAGGCTTTATTTATCCTTGGTAAAGGCACTTATAAGAATTATAATGCCAGCTAAAACAAGGACAATCGGCCATAGGTAGGTCCTAAATATGGCCCATATGTTTGGTACTATGTTTCTAGCAAGAGAAATTGAGCCTATAACCACTAGGATAAGGCCAATTATTAATAGGGTATTGTTCCTCCCCTTATAGTTAGCCCTAACCGGCCCCCCATCATCATAGGTCCTGCCAGCGTCTTTATAATCTTGATCCATACTTTCTCCCCCATTTCCTGTGTCTTTATAAGAATTATTTTCTGTATCTGCGTAGAAATCATTGTTTTGGCCATCTGGCCCGGCCTTGCCCTGCCAAGAGCCTGTATCGGCAAAGGGTCGCTTTGGAATTATGAGGACAGCTATAATATAGGCCCAAAACCCTGAAAAAGCAAAGAAAATAGCCAATAGCCAAAGAAGCCGAACTAGGGTTGGGTCAAGGGAGAAATACTCTGCTATACCTCCACAGACACCAGCAATTTTAATATCTTTTTCCGAACGATATAGTTTTTTCATAGGATACCTCCTAAAATAGTAGACTTTTGTCTTTCTAGAGTTCTTATAAAAAACGTTTAGGTCTTATTTCTTCATACTTAGTTAACAGGCCTTTTAGGCCCCATTTCTTTATACTTGCTTAACCGAACCTTTTCATAAATATTAGACGTAGGCAAAAGCAAATTCACTTCATACTCTTTGCAAAAAAATTATTTAGATACTAGGCCAATATTTAAGTAAGGTTATGGGAAATAAAGGTAAGCGATGGGAAATAGAGAATTGATATATAAGAATTGCTATGTAAGAATAACTAAAAGGGGTGGCCTAGGATGAGATGGGTGGACATATACGAAGAATACAAGAGGGTAATTCATGACTACCTAGTGTCAAGCATATATACCGGAGGGCAGGTAGCATGAGATTTTATATCTGCCAGTTTTCCCTACAGTCTGACCTAAATAGGCTAGGTCCTGGCCTGGCCCGTAAATATTATCTGGTCAAGACCTATTCCCAATATGAGAAAAAGCCCCGCCGTTTTGACCTTAAGAGCGGTGACGTGGTCAAGTGCTACTACCACAGGGATAGCAAGCACCAAGCCTTTCAGCTAGACAGGATAGTACATAGGCAGAAAAAGGACCTTATCTACCCCCATCCCTGCTTTAGGGATAGGCCAATTCAAGAGCCTATGCTTACCCTATACAAGTAGGCTGGCAAAGCTTGTACTCAATAAAAGATTAATAGCAATAGGACTTCACAGGCAAAAGATGGGCAAAATAGGGCTAGGCAGACCAAAATGTAGGCTGACAAAAATTTTTTTGCTTAAAAGATTGTTAATGGTGCAAAGATAAGATACAATAGTCCTATTAATATGAAAGGAAGGTATTTCCTATGATTGAAGAAAGAGATCTGCTTGTTTTTGAAAATGAAGAGGGCCAAGAAATAACATTAGAGCTTTTAGAATATTTTGAGTTTGAGGACGAAGAATATGCCCTGCTTGTCGATGCCACAGAATGTCAAGACGAGGCCTGTGATGATTGTGATTGTGCTAGCCACGGAGAAGAAATGGAAATTATAGTTATGAAGGTCATTGTAGATGGCGATAACGAAGAATTTGTCCCAGTTGAGGACGAAAAGCTTGATGCTATCGTTGAGTATTTAGAGGAATCCTATGCAGATGAGGACGACTATGATGACCAAGATGAGGATGACGAGGAGTAAAAGAGATTAGAGGGTGTAGGGGATATGGAGGATATTAGAGATAATACTATTAAAAAATACCATAAGCTAAGGCGGCGCCTAGACATGGTCGTATATTTCCTTTCCTTAACTCTAGGCTACCTAATAGGAAATTATCTTGACCTCTTAGGTGATAAGTTCCTATCCTTAAATACCTTAAAATTTATGGTTTTAGTAGTTGTTATAGCCCTTATCCTAGGCAGGATTGCCGAAGCAGTTGCGGATAAGTGGTACAAGAAAAACTCAAATAATACTCAATAAGTAATCTGGGCAGAAATAGCTAGAATACTAGTAGAAAGAATTTAAGGGAAACCATTTGGTTTCCCTTTTTATTTATTAATATTCGAATTCGCCGCCCCTTAAATAGATCTGGGTTGTTCCATCTGGGAGGTGGAGCTCAAAGGGTACACCCTCTGGTACAGAGCCTTTGATCGTAAAGCCGTCCTTCTTTTTCTCCCAGGCAACCTTTACCATCCCCTTGGGCGTTATTACAGTACCTGAGCAATCAGCTAGGGATAGGGTCTCAGGCTTTATCATAATCTTTTCCCAGCCAGGCAATAGGGGCCTGACCCCAAGTATGCAACGGGTAAACTCAAATAGGGGTAGGGCTGACCAGCCATGACAGTCGCTCCTAGAGCTAAGAGAGTCTTCAGGACATGTAGTAAGGTTAAGGTCAAGCATAGACCTCCAATCATCCCATATTGACTCGGACCAGCTATAAAGGCCTGCTATCTCTAGGGCCCTTAGGAGGTAAAAGCGCATAGAATAGGAGCACTCGTAAATATCATCTACTGCAAAGCATTTTTTAAGGATGGACTTGGCCCGCTTGCCCTCTGCAAGCCGGGTAAGTACTGCCCAGATCTGGGCATGCTGGCTAAACTCNGACCTGTTTGGCCCCTCCTTGAAAAGTCCATGCCTATTGGACCAGCAATGCTCCTCAACATGCCTTAGGACAAAAGAGGCCCTCTCATTGTACTCCTGTGCCATATAGGGTCTGTCTGTTAGGTCATTTAGGCGGGCAGCAGCCTGCAATCCTGCTACATACATAAGGTTGTGTATGGTTGAGGGTCCCTTGGCAGCAGCCCTGGGTACTCCTCTGACCCAGCCCTTTACCCAGTCAACAAAGGGCCAGTAGCCTAGGTCCTCTATTAGGCCATAGGGACCTATCTTGCTATCAAACCAGTCTAGGATACTATCAATGGTAGGCCTGTATTGTTTTATATGGTCTGTCCTGCCTGTATGCCAATAATAATCCTCCACCATAAGGATAAAGTATATATTAAACATAGGTATTATCTGGGGTTGGCTAGAGGGATACCTTGACTGTAATAGGCCGTTTGGCAATAGGGAGCTATGAAAGTCCATCATAGCCTTTTCAGCTAACCTAGTATCGTTACTTGTCATATAGGTGAAAAGGGCCTGGCTCCTAGTATCCATAAGGTATTGGAGCTGCTCATAGTAGGGGCAGTCCTCATAGGTCTCATGCATACACCTTTTTAGGGTCCTAAGACTTATATCCCATACTCCCTTTACCCAATCGTGGCTAGATGATATGTAGGTTTCAACCTCCAAGGGATAGCCAGTCTCTAAAAAGCTAGGTGGAGCTATGGTTAGGGACTTGTCCCCTGTATCTATATCAATTTGTACAAACCTAAAGGTCCTAAACCAAAAGGGCTCATATAGCTCATCTCTACCAGAGCTTATGTAAATATCCTCATAGCCCATAATAAAGCCCTTGTGGTCATCCCTTACACCCTTTTCCGGATTGGACTTTTCTTTTTTTACATAGGATTCGGCATAGCGTATGGTTATCACACTATCCTTGCCACCCCTGAGTCCTAGCTGAAAGTAGGCTGTTGTTAGCTCCCCTGCATCTAGGACAATCCTAAATTTAGAGTTGGCAGCCAGGGTTACGGAAACACCATTTTCAAGAGATGAAAAGGTGATAATCTGCCGGTCAGTAGCAGTGACAGGCATTTCCCTGACAAAGTACTTTTTCTCCTCATAAAGAAGGGGTATGGTCCTCTCCCTCAAGGGAAAGGGACTGATTATCCCATAGGATTGGTCTGGAACTGAGGGCGCAAAGGGCCAAAGCCTAACAATATCAAACCATTGACCGTCAGGCTTTTTACTATAGGTCCAGCCATGGGGTAGGTAGTTTGAGTCTACCCTTTCCATGGCACCTACCCAATAGGCCTGGTCATAGGTAACCCAACTGATAGCCTTGTCTAGGCTAACCTGCCAGTCAGCATAGCCAGTTGATACATTTTCTATTACCCGATTATTTCTACCCCTAACATAGCCCTCTACTACTAGGTAGGGCCCTGCTCCATTTGCCATTATTGAAAAGGGAGCAAAATTATCCTCAGTATTGGCCTGGTAGGAAGGAAAGGCTACCACCTTTACTGCCATAACATTAAAGCCCACCCTAAGGTAGTCTGAAATATCTATAACATCATAGTAGTGGCGGTACCTATCCCCCTTTAGGGGACCAGAATGAACCGGACTACCATTAACCCACAGCCTATACCTGGAGTTTGCGGAAATCTTGATCTCTAGCTTTGAAAGCTGCTTTATGTAAAACTCCGTTTTGAAATAGGCTGTTTCGTTTTTGTCACGGCTAATCCTTGTGTCTGCAAACTTGTAGGCTCTTTCAGGTATGCCTATCCAATAGGCACCCTTTCCCCTGTTTCTAATAGTCGCCATATGATACTCCCCTCTTAATTCCTATTAGATTATAGGTCTACGTCTGTCCTTAGTACCCTTTCCCTGTCAAAGCGTTCAAGGGCAAGTTCAATCAGCCTGTCAATGAGTTGGTCATAGGGCAGGCCGGTCTCTTCCCATAGCTTTGGATACATACTAATCTTTGTAAAGCCAGGAAGGGTGTTTATCTCATTTACTATTAGGTCTCCATTGTCCTTTAAAAACATGTCTACCCTGGCCATACCCTCACAGCAAAGGGTCTTGTATGCGGCTATGGCAAGGTTCTGTACTTTTTGAACCATATCCTCTGATAGCTTTGCAGGAATATCTAGGATAGCTCCATTTTCATCTATATATTTTGCCTCATAGGAGTAAAAGTCCTGCTGGGGCAGGATTTCACCTGGCACAGATGCTATAGGGTCCTCATTGCCTAGAACAGAGCATTCTATCTCTCTACCCTTTATAAATTCCTCTATAATAACCTTGGTATCGTATAAAAAGGCTGTCTCTATTGCCCTTGTTAATTCTTCTTCATTGGTGACCTTGCTGATACCTACAGATGATCCCATATTGGAGGGCTTTACAAATACAGGCATGCCAAGACTATCCCTTACCTGGTCAAAGCTAAGCTTTTGTCCATAGCCTATGGCCATAAATTTGGTAACCGAGATATTAGCATGGTCTAGGACCCTTTTCATAATGTCTTTGTCCATGCCAACTGATGAGCCTAAAACTGAGGCCCCTACAAAGGGTAGGCCTGCTAGTTTTAAAAGACCCTGTACAGTCCCGTCCTCACCAAAGGGGCCATGTAGTACTGGAAAGACCACATCAATCCTGCCAATACTGGCTCCTGTTTCAAGCTTTATTATTTGATAGTCATTTTGGCCAGGCAAGACAGCCAGACCAGCCTTTTTCCCCTCTTTAAATAAATGCTTGTGTTGGTCTTCATCTAAGAGGGTTTGAGGGTCCTCAATTAGAAACCACCGACCCTTTTTATCTATGGCAATTAGCACAGGTTCATATTTATCCTTGTTAAGAGCTGATAATACATTTTTTGCTGATAGTAAGGATACCTCGTGTTCTGCAGACTGGCCACCGAAAACGAGTGCAAGTCTAAGCTTAGTCAAGGTGACACCTCCATTAGTAATCCATTTGGTATTTTGCTTTATATACTATTCATTATAGTCATGGATTTCCATAATTATTATATCACCTGGCAAGCATTATATCTATTAGAATCAGTGCTTAAGCAAAAGAATTGTTAGTAATTTTTAGATATGCTTAAATCTCTGAACTCAGCTCCCTTTGGCTTTTAGGGCTCAGGGCAGTATGGTCCCTTATAAGATACCTATTAGAGTCAATATCCCTGATATAGACCCTGGTNCCCTTTACCACTATNTCGTTTCTGGTCCTGGTGTAAAACTCCATAGGACCCCTGTCGGTAACGACCTGCCAGTGGATAAGCCTATACTTTTCCTCAACCTTTTCAACACTTTTTATCTCAGGAACAAAGTATTGGTCATCTAAAACCTTATATAGGAGCTGGCGATAATCAGGCTCTAGTTCATCAATACTATATATAATGCCAAGCTCGCCCTCTTCATTTGAAAGCAGTAGGAATTTGTCCCTCTGGGATAGGGGGAACATCCTCCTTATCCTGATATCCTCATAGGTCTCATTTGTACTTTTATTTCTATAGTTTAGGCCTGTAAACCTGTCTAGAAAAAACTCTAACTGGCCTGGGTCTATATAGTCAAGGGTCATTTTTCCCTCACTGCTTTTATCGGTCATATCCTTGTCCCCCTTGCTTTTCTTTGTTTGTCACTTTAATTAACTGCTATGGCTAGATAACTTGTACTANGCCTGGCCCANGGTATTGGCCCCTANACTGCACGGGTCTTGGCAATCTCGGCCTGGATCTCAACTAGGTGCCTAAAGACTCCATCCTCCCTGGCCATAAGTTCATCATGGGTACCCTCCTCCACCAGGTCACCATCCTCTAAAACCAAGATCCTGTCAGCATTTTTAAGGGTTGATAGCCTATGGGCTATGGCTATAGTAGTCCTGTTTTTTGTTAGCCTGTCTAGGGCCTCCTGGATTAGCTTTTCAGTTTCTGTATCAACCGAGGATGTAGCCTCATCTAGGATTAGGATCTGGGGGTTTTTAAGTATGGCACGGGCTATAGATATCCTCTGTTTTTCACCACCTGAAAGGCCAATGCCCCTCTCCCCTATCATAGTATCGTAGGCATCGGGAAAGTTCATGATAAACTTGTGGGCATTCGCGGCCTTGGCTGCCCATATGATTTCCTCCATGCTGGCATTAGGCTGGCCATAGGATATATTCTCTGCAATAGTCCCATAAAATAGGTAGGTGTCCTGGAGGACTACCCCTATATGGTTTCTAAGGAAATTTAGGTCATAATCCTTTATATTCTTTTTATCTATATAGATATCCCCTTCAGTTGTTTCATAAAAGCGGGGTATAAGGTTAACTAGGGTAGACTTGCCAGCACCTGAGGACCCAACCAGGCCTATCATTTCCCCTGGCTTTATATGTAGGTTGATTTTCTTTAGGACCTCCTCGCCTACATTGTAGTAAAAGGATACGTCCTTAAACTCTATCTCACCCTCTAGCTGAACAGGGCCTAGCTCCTTGGCCAGGTCCTTTAGCTCTGCGTCATGGTCTAAGATTTCAAAGACCCTCTCAGCTGCAGTAGTTGCACCCTCAAACTGTTCACTTAGGTGGCTCAGGCTATGGATGGGCTGGTAGAAACGCCACATATAGCCTATAAANGCTGTTAGGGTACCAAGNCTAAGGTCTGCAACCGGTCCTATTACCCTGTAGCCCCCATAGCCCCAGATAAGGACTGCCCCAAAGGAGGTGGCAAGGGAAATAAGGGGAAAGAAGAGGGACCTATACTTTATAGCCCTTACCTCTTCTTTAAAATAGTCAGTTAGGGCAAACTCAAATTTCTCTGTCTCCTGGTATTCCTGGCTAAAGGCCTTTACAACCTTGATGCCGGGTATAGCCCCTCCTAGGACTGCACTCATATTGGACCTTCGCCTCCAGATCCTGTGGTAGATCCTGTGTATCCTCTTTCTAAATAGCTTGGTCCCAAAGTATATAAAGGGGGTTGGTAGGATAACTATAAGGGCTAGCTGCCAATCCAGGGTAAAAAGGACAATAGCTATGATTAACATAGTAAATACTTGAACTATAGTCTCCTGGGTACCATGTACAATAAAGTGCTGGATTGACTGGGTGTCACCGGTTACCCTATTCATTATGGCACCGGTCTGCCTCCTATCAAAATAGGATAGGGAGAGCTTTTGAAGGTGGTTGTAAACCTGCTTTCTAAGGTCAAAGATAATTTTTTGGCCCAGCCAGGACAGCTGATAGTTTCTAAGACCCATAAAGACTGAGCTAAGTAGCTGGACAGCAAAGATAGCCAGGACTATCCACTTTAATAGGTCAAGGTTAAACTTGGTTATTACATCGTCTATCATAACCTTTTGTAGTAGTGGCGGTATTAAGTTAAGAAGGGTAAAGACAAAGGTGGTAGTCAGCATTAGGGCAGCCTTGCCCTTGTAGGGTTTTAGGTAGCCTAGGAGCCTTTTAAAGGTTTCAGCCTTGCTAGAGCACTTTGGACAGGAGGAGGTACCCCGCTTGAAAGGAGTACTGCAGTTTGGACACCTACCCTCCCCTTGGACACCTTCCTTGGCTGCTGACAGGTCCTCTACTATATCAAAAACTTGACCCTCTATGGCCCGGTTTAAATAGCTGGTAAAGCTTAGAAACTTTCTCCTATAGCGACGGGTATATCTAAGGACTTCTCTTCTACCCTCGGAGTCTGTAATCTCAATAGCACCAACACCATAATAGACCCTGTTGTCTACCCTTTCTATATCCTTTAGGGGATAGACTTCGATGGCAATCTGCTCATTATCAGTAGCCTTGTCAATCTTAGCTTTAGACTTATCTTTCGCTTCATGGGAAAGACCCCTTATGGTATAGAGCCTTTTATCAGTTACTATGGCCCACTGCTGGTCATATTTACCCTCTAAATTAAGGTCTGTTGCTGCTGCAAAAAGTGGCTTTTCCCCGTCAAGCATTAGGTCTGCTAGCTTTTCACACCAGGATTTAGGTATGGTTTGGGATTTGTCGAGGTTAAGCTCACAAATAAGTTGATACAAGATACTAGACCCCCTAGTCAAATGTAGGATTTATCGTATTATTTATACGTATAAGTAACACTATAAAGTATCTTATATAGGCAAAAGTTAAATGTCAACCCCGAAACTGGGTGAAATTCACATGAGTATCTATGTATTAATAAGTGAAAAGTGGCCCATATTTAGCTTAAAATTCGCTAGGACCACTTTGAAAAAGACTATTTACTAATGTTTAGATAGTTTATTAAATTATCCTTCTTGCTTTGCCTTTTTGTAGTTCTCACGGGCAAGCTTTATGGCCTTTATGGCCTCCTCCTTGCCCCGCCAGCCCTCAATGGTAACCTCCTTGTACTCTAAATCCTTGTAGATAGAGAAAAAGTGCTCTATCTCCTTTAGGAGGTGTTCTGATACCTCATCTAAGCAGGTTAGATGGTTCCAGTGGGGATCTGCCTTTGGGACACAGAGAATCTTTTGGTCCTCCCCCTTTTCATCGTGCATTACAAAAATCCCGATAGGTACAGCGTCAATAACACAGCCAGGGAAGGTGGACTCCCAGACCAGTACCAGGGCGTCTAGGGCATCTCCATCCTCAGATAGGGTTTTTGTAATAAAGCCATAGTCACAGGGGTAATGGACCGGGGAATGTAACATCCTGTCAAACCTGATAAAGCCTCTTTCCTTGTCGTATTCGTACTTGTTTCTACTGCCCTTGGGTATCTCAATAAATACCTCTACCGTAACGTTTTCATCCATTTTATAGCTCCTCCATTCAAGGGGGACCCTTGCCTTGTTACAAGTAAAAGCATAAGCAAAGCTGGCCCCTATTATTCTTAGTCTTTTAATATTTATTTGTTTTGGCTTTTCCTACATTAAAGGTCGAAATTGTGGAAAAACTATCAGAGACTATATTATACCATAATCCGGAGGAAGCATGAATATCCTATTAATCTATCCAAAATACCCAAATACCTTTTGGTCCTTTAAGTATGCCCTAAGATTTATAAGAAAGGGGGCATCCTATCCCCCCCTTGGCCTTTTGACTGTAGCCGCCCTCCTACCTGAGGAATGGAATCTAAGGCTAGTTGACCTCAATACCAGGAGGCTTAGAAANAATCATATAAACTGGGCTGACTATGTTTTTATTAGCGCTATGTCAATCCAGGACCAGTCAGTAAGGGATATAGTAAAGGTATGTCAAGAGGCAGGCAAGAAAATCGTAGCAGGGGGTCCCTTGTTTTCAGCCAATCCTGACAAGTACCCCTTGATTGACCACCTGGTGCTAGATGAGGCAGAGCATACTCTACCAGAATTTTTAAAGGACCTTAAGGCAGGCAAGGCTAAAAGAATCTATAGAAGTGAGGACAAGCCTGATATTAGAAAGACTCCTATCCCTAGGTGGGACCTAATTAATATGAAGGACTATGCCTCTATGAATATCCAATACTCCAGAGGCTGTCCCTTTAACTGTGAATTTTGTGATATTGTTAGCCTCTATGGGCGAAGCCCCAGAACTAAGACCAAGGACCAGGTGATAAGAGAGCTAGACGCCCTCTATAACAGGGGCTGGCGGGGTGGGGTCTTTTTTGTAGATGATAACTTTATCGGCAACAAGAAAAAGCTAAAGGAAGAAATCCTTCCAGCCATAAGAACCTGGATGCAGGACCATAAATACCCCTTTACCTTTACCACTGAGGCCTCAGTTAATATGGCCGATGACGATGACCTAATGGAGTCCATGGTAAGGGCTGGCTTTAGGTCTGTCTTTTTAGGGATTGAATCTCCAAATGAGGCCAGCCTAGCAGAGTGTAACAAGACCCAAAATATTAACAGGGACCTGCTCGCATCTATCAAGAAAATCCAGGACAAGGGGATGATGGTACATGGTGGCTTTATAGTTGGCTTTGATAGTGACCATCCAGGAGTTTTTGAGGGCCTAATCCGCTTTATAGAGGAAAGTGGTATCATAGTTGCCATGGTGGGCCTACTAAATGCACCCAGGGGTACTAAGCTCTACAAGAGGCTGGAAAAGGAAAAAAGGCTAGTTAAAAATATGACTGGGGACAATACCGACCTATCTATGAATTTTATACCCAAATTGGACTATAGACTGTTAATCAATGGCTATAAGAGGGTGGTTGCCTCCATATACACTCCAAAGGCCTATTACAAGAGAGTTATAAATTTTTTAAAGGACTTTAATCCTGGCAAGGGGCCAAGCTTTAGGCTAGACCTTGCCTATGTGGGAGCACTGCTAAAGTCCATCCTGGTCCTAGGTGCCCTTGGCAAGGAGCGTATATACTTTTGGAAGCTATTTTTCTGGTCCCTCTTTAGGCGGCCACGCCTCTTTCCCATGGCCATCACCTATGCCATATATGGCTTTCACTTTCGCAAGATCTTTAAGACCTAGCTAATACCCTATTAGGGCTAATATTCAATCATCCTAGTGAATATACTCTCTAGTTTGTCTAGCATTTATTTCTGCCTACATATCATATTATAAAAAAAGCCTTGTCCTAAGCTTGAAAGGCTACAAAAAGACAGGCGCAAACCACTATTGAGCAAAAATATGGGTCTTTACCTATAGTAAAATGCTTGTTGACAACATATGGATATGGCAATACAATAATAAGTGAATAACTATATTTATCCCTTAACTAAAAAGGATAGAAAAATAAAGTCCAAAGCAAATAAACAACAAGCTTAATACTTTTCGATTAGAGGTGTTCTTTTGAATGTATTAATAGATAAACTAAAAGAGGTCATGGCCTCTGTTTTACCTATCACTTTTATAGTTTTAATACTTCACTTTACTATAAGCCCACTTGACCCTACTATGCTTTATGCCTTTCTCTTAGGCTCAGTACTAATAATTGCAGGCCTTACCATCTTTCTATTTGGTATTGACCAGGGTATTGAGCCTGTAGGACACAGCATTGGCAGTATACTTAGCCTTTCTAAAAGCTTTGCAATTTTTATTACAGTAAGTCTAATCTTAGGTTTTTTTATCTCTTATGCTGAACCTGACCTACATATACTAGCAGGCCAGGTAAACGATGTTACAAGCGGCCAATTTGGTAAAACCTTGATGGTTGTTGTAGTCTCTGTTGGTATAGGGGTTATGATGACCCTAGGGATGCTCAGGATACTCAAAGGAGTCCGGCTCCAATACATTTTTGCAGGAGCCTATGGCCTAATCCTTATCCTATCCTTGTATTCTTCAGCGGATTTTATGGCCATCGCCTTTGATGCGTCAGGTGCGACAACAGGTGCAATAACAGTCCCCTTTATGCTAACCTTGGCCGGAGGTATATCCTCAATGAAAAAGGATAGCAAGGCCGGTGAGATAGATAGCTTTGGACTAGTTGGTATCTCATCAACCGGGGCAATCCTGGGGGTCCTTACAGCAGGTCTTTTTATTGGGGTCGACAAGCTACAGGGTTCATTACCAGACCAGGCCTTTGTTGAAGGGGCCAGTATCTTGGAGATTTACGGGTCAAGGCTACCTACCATTGCCAAGGAAGCCCTTATATCACTATTACCAATTATCGCTGTATACTTTATCTTTCAAATATTCTTTTTCAAACATAAAAAGGGCAAGGTTTTTGACATTACACGGGGCATGATTATAACCCTAGTGGGTCTTGTGGTATTTCTACTAGGTGTAAATGGTGGTTTTATGGCAGTAGGCAGAGAGGTTGGAATTAGGCTTGCCTCAATGGATACATACCTACCCGCCCTTTTTGTTGCCCTCCTGCTTGGGCTTACAACAGTCCTAGCTGAGCCCGCCGTTCATGTACTGACCCATCAGGTAGAAGATGTTACAGGTGGTAGCGTTAAGAGGAGTCTAGTACTATTATTCCTCTCTGTTGCTGTCGGCCTGTCCATCTTTATGTCTGCCCTTAGGATTATAGTACCGGGTCTGGAGCTGTGGATGTACCTCTTACCAGGTTTTGGTCTGGCAGTCATCTTATCCTTTTTCGTTCCCGACCTATTTGTTGGAATGGCCTTTGATGCGGGCGGGGTTGCATCAGGCCCTATGACTGCGACCTTTTCCCTGGCCTTTGTTCAAGGTATTGCTGCTACAGTCCCTAATGCTGATATAGTGGCAGATGGCTTTGGTATGATATCCATTGTGGCCATGATGCCGATTGTGGCAGTAGAGATACTTGGAGCCCTCTATCAAGCAAAGACTCGCAAGGCATCAGCTAGTAAAAATACTAAATAGTAATTTGGAGGTAAATGTAAATGGATCTGACAGGTAAGGCACAGATGTTAACCCTTATCCTCAATGAACACCAGTCCAACAAATGCATAAAGATAGCCAAAGACCATGGGGTTTATGGCGGAATGGCAACCATAGGTAAAGGTACAGTCAAAAATACTATTTTAAATCTGCTGGGTATAAAGAATGAGAAAAAAGAAATAGTCAAATTCCTACTGGCTAATGACCAGGCTCAAGACATGCTAGACCTTTTCGAAAAGGAACTACAATTAGATAAACCCGGCCAGGGTATAGCCTTTACCACACCCATATCTAGTATTATGGGCCATACTGGGCAAGCAGTTGAAAAGCTTGATGATAGCGAGCAGAACATGGAGGTAAAAACTATGTTTAAGAAAATAAATATGATCGTTGACCGAGGTATGTCCGATGAGGTAATGGACATAGCCAGGCAGGCAGGTGTCAGAGGTGGTACTATCCTACACGGTCGTGGTGCTGGTGCAGAAATAGCCACAAGCCTATTTGGTGTAGAGATTGAACCTGAAAAGGAGCTAGTTATAATGCTAACTCCTGAGGAATTAGTCGACAAGGTAATAAAGGCTCTAGCCGAAGGCCTAANCCTAGATGAACCAGGCAAGGGTATCCTCTATGTTGAGCCCATACTAGATACCAGGGGACTAGTTGAAATGAGCGACAAGGTAAAATAAAATAAACAAGGGCCTAGGATAAACCTAGGCCTTTAAATATCCTCTTTTTAGACCCTCTTTTACAACTTCTTCAACCACTAGCCAAAGGTCTGCTGCCCCCTCTTTTACCTTGGACATTCGGCTGATGACCTGGTCCTTTCTAATCTTGCCTGCCCAGGTATGACCGCTGGTATAATGGTTGTGTAGTAGGGGCTGGAGCCTGTCCATAGCAATGGCAAAAAGGGCGTCTACAGTCTTTCCTTCTTCAAACTCATCCCATAGGTCTCTTAACTCCTTTGCCTGGTCCTGGGGCAGAATATTAAATATCCTGTCTGCTGCCTTTAGCTCCCTGTCCCTTTTGTCCAAATTGGCCTTTTCATCATAGCAAAAGGTATCACCTGCATCTATCTCCACTAGGTCATGGACTAGGACCATCTTCATAGCCCGGTCTATCCTTACACCTTCTGGTGCATATTCCTTTAGGATCATAACCATCATGGCTAGATGCCAAGAATGCTCAGCATCATTTTCCTGCCTGGACTTGTCTACTAGGACGGTTTGGCGTAAAATCTGCTTTAGCTTNTCTATCTCTATGATAAATTCTAGTTGCCTGCTTAGCCTCTCACTGTCTAGCCTTAGTTTATCTACTGTATCCTCTACTATATCCTTTGCCATATAGCTATCTATCCCTTTCTAATCCTTTTATTTTTACTTCCTCCCACTACATCGCCTATTATATCCAGCTTATAGCTTTAAAATATTGGCCACCCTTACTCATAGTTTAAAAGTATGACCCTTCCATAGTCATTTAGGCTAGTAGCACTTAGGTCTATCTCCTGGCTGCCTGCCTCATAGGCTCCTACCCCATACTCTTTTAAAAACTTATCCACACCATCTATATCAAAGCCCATGGCAGGAGTCTTGTAATGCATTGGTATTACTAGCTTTGGCTCTAACTGGCCAATTAAATCCACAGCCTGCCTGTAGTCTATAGTATAGGTGCCCCCTACTGGAACAAGCAAGATATCCACAGGACCTATAGCCCTTATCTGCTCATCTTCTAGTAGATGTCCTAAGTCCCCTAGGTGGCAGACACTTATGCCCTCAAGCCTAAAGGTAAAGATAATATTATCTCCCCGTTTTTGCCCACCTTGGTCATCGTGGTAAGAGCCAATACCCCTAATTTCTATATCCCTTTCCCTATAGGGTCCAGGTTCATTTAGGTGTACAAAGTCCCCCTTTACCACCCTTATATGATTGTGGTCAAAGTGGTCATGGCTGCTGGTTACTATATCAGCCTCTACAGCCGGTAGCTGGTAGCCCACAGTTTCATCAAAGGGGTCAGTTAAGATCCTGACTCCATTTCCACCTGTAATTAAAAAGCATGAATGTCCAAGCCATTTAATCTTCATTTTTAAACCTCCAATCAAAGTCTTTGTCCCAGATAGGATTGACCTTTTATATGCCTAGCTGGGAGATTGTCTTTTATTTCTAAGGGCTAAAAGGGAAAGCTGTATTTATCTAGCTTTAAGCTCTCCTTTAAGTCTATTATATCCCTTTGCAGGGCTTCATTTACGGGGACCCCCCTATCCTTTCTATAAAGCCAGGCTAGGTGCTCCTTTTCACCTGCTGTATAAATCCTGTCCTGGCCAGGGGCCTTTTTAGATGCCCGAAGGTCTCTTAGGATTTGACCGGTCGTCCTCTTAAAGTCATCTAGGCCTATAAAGGCCTCAATATCTATGGCTATAAAAAAGTGACCTAGCCTGTGGGCTACAGGCCTACCCTGGTCCATACCTGACAGGGCCTTTAAAAAGGCTCCTCCCTGAAGAGCTGCAGATAGGATCTCTACAACAGTAGCATAGCCATAGCCCTTGTAGCCGGCCTGGTCCTCGCCAATACCACCTAGGGGGGTTAGGGCTGCACCACCCTTTACCAAATCCTCTAGGATCTTTGATGTATCTGTCCTGCTTTGCCCATCCTCTCCTATGACCCAGCCCTCTGGTATTTCTTTGCCCTCTCGTTCATAAACCTCTATCTTGCCCCGCTGGCTAACAGAGCTAGCACAGTCAAGAACAAAGGGAAAGTCCTCATCNGTTGGCATNCCAAAGGTCAAGGGATTGGTCCCTAGCATGTTTTCAACTCCAAAGGTGGGGGCTATAGAGGGCCTGGCATTTGTCCCTGTAATACCTATCATGCCTCTTTCTATAGCCATCAAACTATAATAGCCAGCAATCCCATAGTGGCTAGAGTTTCTAACAGCTACCATCCCCATACCATAGCTTTTAGCCTTTTCAATAGCCTTGTTCATAGCATACTTTGAGGCTACTAAACCCATTCCGTTGTTGGCATCTAGGACCATTGTAGTAGGCCCTTCTCTTACTATATCTATCTTGGTAACAGGATTCATTATACCCTGGCGGATTCTATCTACATATATGGGCTTTAACCGGCCTATACCATGAGAATCTATTCCTCTCTTGTCAGATGTAATTAGTATATCAGCACAAACCCTAGCATCCTCCTCANCTACCCCTACACCGATAAAAACATCGACCATAAAGTCTTCTAGGGTCTTAAAATCAATCCAGTGTACTTTGCCCTCCATTGGCCAGCACTCCTTTCAGCCTAAAGGCTATGTAAGTAATGTTTCAATTTATCTTCTTGAGTTTATCTTATTCGTATTAGCAATTTGTGTCAACCATCAAAAAAAGAAGTAAGTCTTTCCTTTATCTAATATATTTTGCAGGGCCATTTTAGACCAGGGACCTATAAACTATTGTTAGCTGATATATTTAAAAAGGCAGGAGTATTTTGCTTTTTGTCGAATTTACTAATCACAGGCTTTATTTGTTTAAAACTAAACTTTATTTAGAGTGGTGNATATGGGAAAAAAGACAATAAAGATATTAATNCTATCCATCTCAGCAATTAGAAACTTTAATAGCTTTTATGATGCCTTCTTTGACAGGATTGGCAAAAGGCTTGGTGTTAATATTGAATACGAAGCTATTTCCTGGACCCACTCTATTGATACCATTTCAAAGAGGCTTAAATCAGACAACCCTCCNGACCTATTTCAACTGGGGACTACATGGATTCCTGCCTATGCTGATATGGGTTTTCTTGATCCTGTACCAAAGTCTTTTCCAAAGTATGAGCCCCTGGCTGATTGGTTTGAGGATATTTCCATCTTTGAGGGTGAAAAGGTTTGCTTGCCCTGGATTGCTGATACCTATATGTTTTTCGCCAGCAGAAGCCACCTTGACCAAATGGGCCTTAAGGAAGAAGACTTTTCAACCACAGAAGACCTACTTAAAACCTGTAGTCAAATCCTCAGGGAACATTCAATGACTGGCTCTAGCGAGCCCTCTTTACCCCTAGCCCTACAGATTAGACCAGACCATGATACCCTTAACCTATTTATACCCTGGCTTAGGTCCTATGGCCTAAACAATATAGATGAGCTAAAACTCCCTATTTTCGCAAGGGATAATAGGCCCATCCTCTTTGAGTTTTTTGACTATATAAAGAGCCTGATGGAGGCCTCCCACCTAGATAGGGGCATTATGGCAAAGCCTGGCTATGTAATGAATTTTGAGTTCTTTTTAGAGTCTAAATACAGCTTTTCTATCAATAGGACCTGGAAGCTAATACTTGATATGTATAGGCAAAGGGACATAGATCAAAACTTTAGTAGGACCCATGCGCCCTTTAAGATACCAACGGGCCCTAGTCCCTCCGCCCCCTTTGCGGGTGGTTCAATGCTATGTGTCTCCTCTAGTAGCAAGAACAAGGCAGTAGCCTGGGCAATAGCAGCTGAGCTATTAAGCCATGACCACTATAATAGTAGGAGCTTGATGTGCGGGGACCTGCCGGGTATTGACAGGGGCTTTTGGCAGGAATTTAAGGACGATNCAACAGCAAAGGTCCTCCGTTCCCATATCCAGAGTGCAAAACCCTATCCTCAAATACCTACCTGGATGCCTATCGAAAATATACTCTCAAATGCTATCTGTGACTTTGCCTGGAACTATATTTACGAAGGAAAATCCTTTGACAAGCTCTACACGGACATTTTAGTCAATGCTGATAAAAGGATAAAATCCGTCTGTAACTACTACTGGAGTTGATCTGAATGGACAAGTATTCAAAGCAGTATATTGCATCCCTAGGAGTCCGGCTTGCTCAAAAGATACTAAGTAGTGATGTAGGCTCGGTTGATGAGGCTTGCTATTTTATTATCAGGAGTGTCCATAGGCTAGTTCCCTCCCCCATGCGTATATACCTACGAAATGACTACAACGAATTCGAAGAAAAGTACTATATTCTGGACCTTGGCGTACAGGTGGGTGATGACAGCCTGCCCATGTATCAGCTAGACCCAGAGCTGCTGAAAAAGCTAACAGCTATCCAGCACGAAAATCCAGGACAGACCATTATATCGGTACCCCTTAGGCACAAGGACCAGCTCATAGGTTTTATAGAAATCACTAGGGAGTCACCCTTGTCCGATGAGGTCTTAATGGCCCTTGGCGCCTATGGCAATAGTGTATCTCTCGGTCTTTATATAATAAAGGAAAAGGATAAAAGTGAAAGGCGTCGGGACCTGCATAGCAGGATAATGAAGATCCTAATTGACCTAAGGGCAAAGGACAACATTGAAAAGCTTGTAATTACCTTTGTAAACGAGGTGTCTAGGTATTTCCTTTATGACCGGACCTGCGTCTTTATATTTGACGAGCATGGGCAGATCATATACCAATACGGGGCCAAGTCCAGGGGAAAACCCCTTACATCTCCCACACCCCCAAGATACCAAAGCTAGATAATAAACCCCAGGCCTTTGATGATATATCTGGCTGGTGGCTACCGATAAGGGCAAAAAACCAGGTAATTGGCTGTGCCCTAGTTGATAATATCTATACGCTTAGCAAAATAAATGAAAACCAGCTCTCAGCCCTAGAGGAACTGTGTAACTTTGTTGGCATTATTATAGAAAATATGAGGCTATTTGAGTCCATAGAAAGGCTAGGCCGTGTAGATCACCTTACAGGTATATACAACAGAAGGGTCGGTATTTACTATATAAATCAGTTGATAAAGGAGTCCGATAAGAAAAACCTTAGCTTTGCCCTAATCTTTACTGACCTAACTGGCCTAAAGCTAACAAATGATACCCATGGCCACAGTCTAGGTGACCAAATGATAAAAGATTTTGTAGGCTGCATAAATGAAGTTGTCCGCCCTAGAGATATTGTCAGCCGGATGGGCGGAGACGAGTTTTTAATAATATTCCCTGATTGTAATATGGAGGGGGCCGAGGCCGCCTGGCAGAGGATCGAAGCTAGGATGCAGGCCTATAACAAGGCTACTGACAAGACCTACAAGCTATCTGCCAGTCATGGATGCGTAGTCTATGAGCCCCATAGCGGAGTGTCAGCTAACCGCCTGCTTGCCATAGCAGACAAGCGAATGTATAGGGAGAAAAGGCAAAGGGCCTCTTTGCCTATCTAGTCAGCCAGTCCAAGACCCTTTGTATCATCATATCCCAGTAGCCCCATTCGTGGCTACCTGGGCCTTCTTCATAGGTTAGGTCAAGGCCTAATTCCTTTANATAGTCTCTAAACTTGATATTGTCCTCATATAAAAAGTCCTCTGTACCGCAGCATTGGTATAGCCTTGGCTTTGGTCCCTTGGAGCCTGCCAGGCTATCGGCTAGGTAAAAGAGGTCATTTTTTGTGCCCCTTATCCCATCTATGCCTCCAAAGATAAGGTCTAGCTCCACATTGGCTGTGTTCTTCAAGGCTATTGACTCTACATCCACAGCTCCCGACAGGCTAGCTGCAGCCGCAAAAGCCTCTGGCTGACTTAGGGCAAGCTTAAAAGCGCCATAGCCTCCCATAGAAAGGCCAGCTACAAAGTTATCCTCCCTTTTATCTGAAAGGGGGAAAAAGGTTCGGGCCTTGGCAACTAGCTCCTGACTAACAAAGGTCCAGTATTTTAGCCCCTTGGCCATATCTGTATAAAAGCTCCTGTGTACTGCAGGCATAACAACTGCAATACCCCTGTTTGATACATATCTTTCTATATTGGTACGGCGTAGCCATATGGTATGGTCATCAGACAGGCCATGTAAAAGGTATAGGGTTGGATATTTTTTATCCATGGCCCTAAATCCCTGCTTGGGGTCCTGCCTGCCTTCCTCTGGTAATATGACCTTCATACTAGTAGAAAGGCCTAAGGCCTCTGAGTAAAAGTCGCAATTTATAAGTGCCATATATATCTCTCCTTATGTCTTATCCTTTGTGTCTAGTATCGAAAACTCTTTAAGTACCCTAATAAACCCTCTTGCCCCTTAGGAGGTTAACTATCAAGCCAATTAGGGCAAACATAACATAATAACCTGACCTTGTAATCTCAAGTCCAAATAGTTCATTGACTCCGTTTATGATAATATTGTCTACCCTAAACCAGGTAAGTATCCATGCCAGGACAAGACCTCCTACAATACCACCCATCTTCTTACCTCCATATATTTATACTCTATTAATTTAATTAAAACATAGATTTTCCCTATCTACAAGGGGAGGAGCTAGCTTTTAAGGGATATTGGCCTGTTTTCACTTAATTTTTTGGCTGAAAGGTTTGGAAAGTATAGCTATAGATATTCTTTCCTTTGCCATTTTTGCCCCCTTTTTGTATCATAGGCTTAGACCGGTCAATACTCCAAGGGAAAGGAGTTGGTATGAATTGATTAACTTGGGAAGGTGGTCTGCCCTATAGCAGACCAGGGAGGGACCCTTAATCGGTCCCTTCTCTTCTATAATTTTCTCCTTTATATTGACAGGGAGGATTAACAGGTTTATAATCCAAATATAGGTTTTATGACCTAAATAAAGCTGAAAGGAGTGTGGATTATGATTAGAATAAGATTACATGTGGAGGGCCTAGGCCAATAATTTAATATCCCTATCCTTAATAACCATCAGCTTGATTATCTAAGTAAAGTCAGTATGAAATTGGGCACGGTTTGCTTATCGTGTCTTTATTATTATNTTNTTCCGTGGGTGGTTATTGTCCACGGTATTTTTATGTCTGTTTATAATAGGAAAAACACTATGAAAGGGGGGTGACCCAGATGATAAATATTATTAATAGTACAGGTAACTTTAAAAGCTTTGGGGAGGTTGTTATCATTGGGTTACAAAAATGGGAAGGATGTGCTTCCCGAGAAACTACTAAAGGAGCTACAAAACTATATTCAGGGTGAACTGATATATATACCAAAAAAGGATAGGGCTAGGGCAGGCTGGGGAGAGATCAATGGAACAAGGCAGCTGATTAGAAAACGAAACCTTGAGATATATAGGCTATACAGCAGGGGCCTTTCTGTAAAAGACCTTGTTACTAGCTACCACCTCTCAGAGGATAGCATAAGAAAGATAGTGTCAAAGATGCAAAGGGACCTTTTAGCCAGCTCAAAGTAAGGGTATTAGTAAAAGGCAATGGCTTATATTAAGAGTCTATAAGAAAAAACAATAGATAAATAGTAAACTAAGAAATAAAAGCTAAAAGCAGGGGCTAGCCTGTCTTAAAGACTAAATAAGATAGGCTAGCCCTTTTATTTGTTTATATTATATCTTTATTGATTGATCTTTAGCCTATTCTAGGTCTTTAGGATCCTTTTTAAGTTCAACTAGTATCCTTTCTATCCTAAGAGACCCTAGCTCTAAGACCTTTATGGTAAAGTCGTCATACTCTACTACATCATTTAGCTTTGGCAGACCATTGAAAAGGTCTACAGTCCAGCCACCAATTGTGGTGTAGTCGCTATCAAAATAGTCCTCATCTATATCTAGGTAATCAGCAAAATCCCTAATGCTCAGGTCCCCACTAACCTCATAGCGGTTATCCCCAAGATCGATAAAATCATCGTACACCTCATCATACTCGTCCCATATCTCCCCTACCAGCTCTTCTAGGATTTCCTCTATGGTAATACAGCCCATGGTACCCCCATATTCGTCTGTGACTATGGCCATTTGAGATTGACCATTGTTAAGCAGGCTAAAGGCCTCTGTTACCCTCATGGTCTGGTGGATAAAGACAGGACTGCTAAGCAGGCCCCTTAGTTCATCCTTGTCTATCCCGCCATTACCAGCTAGGATTTTTAGTAGATGGTTTACATAGAGTATCCCTATTATATTGTCTATGGTACCCTCATAAACAGGTAGCCTTGAATAGGGCGAATTAAATACAATATCTAGTATGGTCTCCATGTCATCTTCGATATCTATTGTTACCAGGTCTATCCTAGGGGTCAGTATATCAGTTACATAAAGGTCTGAAATTTCTAAGGCTGACTGCAAGAGGTCTGAGGCATCCTCGTCGATAATACCCTCATCCTCTACACTCTCAATTATAGAGACTATTTCTTCTTCGGTTAGTTCATCGTCTTGGTCTCTCTTTTTCCACAGCTTGGAGAAAAGCTTTACTACAAGCATTACCAGCCAAAGTACAGGCTTTAGGATTAGCATCAAAAGCCTTATTGGGTAGGCTGCAAATAGTACAAACTTATCAGAGCTTTTTCGGCCTATGGTCTTTGGTGATATTTCCCCAAAGATTAGGATAATTACAGTCATCACAAGGGTAGATAAAATAGTCCCCTTGTTTCCAAATAGGTCTATAATTATAACTGTAGCTATAGAAGAAGCAGCAATATTGACCAGGTTATTACCAATTAGGATTGAAGACAGGGCTTCGTTAAAGTTATCTGATATATAAAGGGCTGTCTTGGCCCGCTTGTTACCATCCTTGCTAGCGCTTTTAAGTCTTAGCTTGTTGGCCGAGGCATAAGATATCTCAGAGGCTGAAAAAAAAGCAGACAAGATAATACAGACCAAAATCCCCAAATAAGGTCCTATATTCATATTAGACTAGCTCCCCCTTTACTAGGTCATTTTCATCCCATATTTCTCCGACGAGCTCTTCTAATATGTCCTCCATGGTCACAATGCCAACAACCTTGCCTCCGTTATTTTTTACAATACAGATATGGTTTTTCTCACTGGACATCTTTCTTAAGAGGTCATCTATTAATACGCCCATGGTTACAAAGCTAGGCTTTTGAAGTAGGCCTACAAGGTCTGTGATTTGGCCCTTTATATAGGCCTTTAAAAAGTTCCTAGTCCGAAGGACCCCTATAATATTATCCTTTTGTCCCTTGTAGACAGGTATCCTAGAAAACCTGCTTTTCTTTATATAGGCTAGTATGTCCTCAGTTGAACTGTCTATATCAATAGAGTCTACCAGCTCTAGAGGGGTAAATATATCTCCTACTACAGTCTGGTCAAAGTCTAGGGCAGAGTATACCAGGTCCTCCTTTTCCTTGTCTAGGACCCCCTCCTCCTTTACAGACCTCATTATTTCATAAAAGTCCTCTTCGCTAATCTCTGGTTCATCTTTTATCTTAAATAGCTTTGCAGTAGAATCTGCTATAAGGGTAAATAGCTTTGAAAAGGGCTCAAATATCTTTATAAGGACAGCAAGAGAAGACGATATCCTGAGGGCATAATCAAGATTTGATTTTGCATAGGATTTCGGTAGCATTTCGCTTAATAAAAATACTATTATTGTAGATAAAAGGGTTGCGTACTTGACATAGGAAGCACCCCACTCTTGGGTTACAATCAGGGTCACCAAGGATGCAAAACCTATATGTGTGATATTGTTGCCAATTAAAAGTGTTGTTAGTGTTCTATCAAAATTGTCTACTATCTGTAGTGCCTTTATGGCGCGCTTGTCGCCCTTGTCGGCTAGATTTTTAGTTTTGATCTTGTTAAGGGAAGCAAATGCTATCTCAGCGGATGCACAATAAGCAGCTCCTAATAATAATAAAATTAAGAGTATAACCCTAGGCCACCCGTCTGTGTCCATCAGACAACCATCTCCTTTAATTTCATGTTTTAGTTTGCTTTATTGTTACTGGTCCTATGTATACAAGCTCTATATAATCCTCTAGTAAATAAGCTATAGTAAGAGCCAAGTAATGATATATATTCTAGCAAAAAAAACTAGGTCCTGCAAGGTAAGCCAAAATCTCAGATTTTAAGCCCTATTTCCCCTGCTTTGGCCTAACTTTTTCCTTTTAAATTATTAGGGCATAGACAGCCTGGCCACTAGCCAAACTGCCTATGCCTTAATTGTTTATAGCCCTTATCTATGCTTGGTGTTTAAATATTTGCCTAATATTTTAATACTAGATAGCTATATTTTTAGCCAATCGCTTTCTTTGACCTTATAACAGGCACTTTACTTAAAAACTTTTTAGGAGGGGCTAAATATTTTCTTACTTGTTTAACAAACGGGCCCCTTCTTCNTCTAAGAACTGGTTGGTGTAGAGCCTGTAATAGTAGCCCTTTTTCCTTAATAGGTCCTTGTGGCTACCCTCTTCAATAACCTTGCCATCAACTATGACTAATATCCGGTCAGCTGCCCTTATGGTGGATAGCCTATGGGCGATTATAAAGCTGGTCCTGCCCTTTAGTACCTTTTGGATGGCATTTTGTATGACTTGCTCTGTCTCAGTATCCACCGAGGAGGTAGCCTCATCAAAAACAAAGAGCTTTGGGTCTGCAACTATAGCCCTGGCAAAGGAAATAAGCTGCTTTTGCCCGGTAGACATCCTGCCACCACCTTCGCCTACCTGAGTATCATAGCCCTTTTCTAGCTTGCTTATAAAGTCATGGGCATTTACTAGCCTAGCTGCTACCTCAATCTCTTCCATGCTTGCATCTAGCTTTCCATACCGGATATTATCCCTTATGGTACCGGAAAAGAGGTGGGGGGATTGGAGCACATAGCCAAGGTTTGACTGAAGCCAAAGCTGGGACCTCTCCCTATAATCCCTGCCATCTATTAAAATCTGGCCCTCTGTTGGCTCATAAAAGCGGCATATAAGGTTTACTATTGTGGACTTGCCAGACCCTGTTTCACCCACTAGGGCTATGGTCTCACCGGCCTTTACCTCTAGGTTAAAGTCCTTTAGTACCTGCTCACCTTCATTGTAGGAAAAGCTAACATTCTCAAAGCTAATATCCCCATATATAGGCTCCCAGTCTTCCCTTTTGGGGCTAAAGGAGTCCCCATATTTTTCCCTTACCTCATCACAGTCCACTATCTCAAGCGGGGTGTTTATCATGGAAAATACCCTCTCTGCTGAAGCCTGGGCCGATTGTAGCTCGGCAAAGATCCTGGCTATCTGGCCTATGGGCTCAAAAAACTGTAGGGTGTAGGAGATAAAGGCATATAGGGTGCCTAAGCTAATTACTCCCACAAGGGGGCTATTAGCCAAAAGCCCCTCCCCGCCCTGCCAAAGCACTAGGGCCAGGCCAATACCGCCTAGGGTTGTAACAATAGGCATAAAGATTGATGACACTATGGCCACCTTGATGGATTGGGCCTTCATTGACCCTGTTAGCTGCTTAAACTCCTTTAGGTTTTCCTCCTCCCTTACCAGGGTTTTGGTGGTCTTTGCCCCCATAATGCCCTCATTAAAGGCGCCAGTTATCCTTGAGTTGGTCTTTCTAACAGCCCTATAGCCACCTAGGATCTTCTTTTGAAAATATAGGCTTATTACTAGCAGTAGGGGTACTACTGCCAGGGCTATTAGGGCAAGTCTTAGGTTTAGTGACAGCATTACTATGATAATACCTACCATCATACTAAAGCCCCAGGACAGGTCAACCAGGCTCCAGGATATTGTCTCCCCTAGCCTTTGGGCATCAGAGGTCATCCTGGCCATAATCCAGCCTACAGGAGTCTTGTCATAGTAGGAAAAGGAAAGCTTTTGTAGGTGCTTAAAGCCTGCCTTCCTAATGTCATAGACCATAAAAACCTCTACCTTGCCTGCTACAGAGATAAGGAACCAGACATTTAAAACCTGGACTACTATCAGTAGGCCATATAGGGCTANATACTTGCCAATCCCTTCTAGGGTCCCTTTTACAATGAAATTGTCAATGGCATAGCGGTTCATCATGGGAAACAAAACATCTATAACCCCAGCTAGCACATTTACAAAGACTAGAAAGGCAAGCTGGCCCTTGTAGGGCTTTGCATAGGCAAGTAGCTGCTTCCATAGGGTAAAGTCGACTTTTTTACTATATTCCTCTTCTTGAAATACGNTCATAATAATATTCCTTTCAATACTTTATAGGGCGAGGGCCTCATCCTCTGCCCCTTCCTCTTCCATGGAGTTTTGGATGGACCAAATCCGCTGGTAAAGGCCAGGCTGCTGGGATAGGTCTTGGTGGCTACCAGACTGTATGAGCCTACCCTCATCTAAGACTAGGATTAGGTCTGCCTCTGCTAGGGTGGTCACCCGGTGAGATATTATAAAGGTGCTAATCTCCTTGCTCCTTTTGTTTAGCTCTCTTCTTATAGCAGCATCTGTTTCCGTATCAACTGCACTTAGGGAGTCATCAAATATCAGTATGGAGCAATCATTTATTATGGTTCTAGCTATGGCTACCCTCTGCTTTTGACCACCGGATAGGGTAACCCCCTTCTCTCCAACAGGCGTATCGTAGCCCTTTTCAAACTCACTTATAACATCGTGGACAGAGGCAATCCTACTGGCCTGGTAAACCTCTTCGTCGCTAGCACTTGGCCTTGCAATCCTTATATTTTCCTTTATGGTTTTTGAATACAAAAAGGGCTCTTGTAAGACCAGACCTACCTGGCGGCGTAGCCATTTTTTATCTATCTTTTTTAGTTCAACCCCACCTATGGTGATAGAACCACCAGTATAGTCATATAGTCTTTGCAATAGGTGGACCAGGGAGGACTTGCCTGAGCCAGTAGGTCCTAAAATAGCAACCGTTTGGCCCTGTTTTACCCTAAAGGATAAATTCTTTAGGATAGGCTTTCCCTTTTCATATTCAAAGTCAACATTTTCAAATACTATATCTCCATTTATCGGGGCCTCAACCGAATCCTCATCCTGGCTCTCTACAGGTCGCTCTAGTATCTCCTGGATACGGCCTACAGAGACTAGGGTCTTGCCCATATCGGTTAAAATCCTACCCATCTGCCTGATGGGCCACAGTAGCATGCTAACGTAGGATACAAAGACATTCATATCGCCAAAGGTGATCTGGCCTGAGCTGGCCCTATAGACCCCTAGGACAACTACAAGTGCTATTTGGAAAAGGGCTAGACCATCAGATAGTGACCAGTACATTGCCAGGAGCCTTATTAGCTTGTTTACTAGGTCCCTGTACTCAATGTTTTGCCGGTCAAACTTTTCATCCTCGTATACCTGCCTACCAAAGGCCCTTACTACCCTAACTCCAGTTAGGTTCTCTTGTAGGATGTTGGATAGGCGGCCTTCGCTCTCATCTGCCTTTAAAAAGGCCTTTTGTACCTTTATAAAAAAGACAAAGGCAAAGGTAAATATTATGGGGACTACCAATACAGATGCTAGGGTCATCTGCTTATCTATCTTTATCATGATAAAGATAGCTGCAACTAGCATAATGATAGCCCGACCCAGCTCAACCAGCTGGACTGATAAAAACCTTCGGACAGTTTCAACATCGGAGGTACACCGCTGTATCAGGTCTCCAGTTTCAGCCTTTACATGACTATCATAGGGTAGCCTTTGAATATGGTCGTAAAGGTCATCCCTTAGCTGTTTTGCTATGGATTCTGATGCAGCTGCAGACCACCTTCCCTTTACAAACTGAAATACACCATTTACTATGGTTATGGCAAGCAGGGCCAGACCACAGATCCAAAGGTTTCGCCTCAGGCCATCAATCCCTCCAAGACCTACTACAATCCTATCTAGAAAGGCTGGCAGTTCCATGGATTTACCATATATTACATTGTCTAAGGTAAACCTCATAATAAGGGGTGATACCAGGGAAAGGAGGGTAGCCAGACCCACAAATATAATTGAACCAAAGTATAGTAGGCGGTTTCCCCTCATAAGTTTAATTAGTAGCTTGAATCGTTTCAACTTTCTTCACTTCCTGTCTTGACTTAAATTGCCTTAAATTTTCTCTTTCTAGCTAATTTCCTTGGTTTTTGACTCTTATTCACCTGGGCCCGGCTAACTCTTATCCACCTAGGTCCAGCTATAAGGACACAAAAAAACCATAGGTTCCTTTTCTACCTATGGCTTGTGTAACTCTTGCTTTTACCCTTGCTAGCCCTATCATGATAGCTGGCCTTCAAAGTAATATGCATAAAAAAACCATAGGTACTTGTTTTGCTCCTTCCCTATGGTGATAATCCCTATCTAGCCTTTTTCTAATGCTAGCTGGTCATAATTACCGATAACCTTGGGAACGAAGCGGATAGATTGCTTTTGTGATCTGCAAAAATGGACACAAATCCACTAAGGACATGACCATTGAAGGCAGGCAGATTACGCATGCTAAAAATACGGGCACGACTAACCGCAAAAGCAATATTTTGCGAAACTATATTGTTAAGTTGACTTATGCGGTGTTTGCTCACTGCTCGTTCCTCCTTATCGTATTTGCCTATGTAGCCTAACTTAAACCCATAAGCTAAAAATAGTATACAAGAACAATTTGTTAAATGCAAGATAAATTTCATGGCTAAGTTGATTATAAAGATTCTTTCCCAAAATGACTTTAGCCTCTAGTTGAAAAACATCTTACTCTCCTTAGCTAGACAAAAGCAAGCAAAAAAGATCGGGGGTTTTTGGAGGAAAATTTTTGCACAACAAGAAAGTGGATTGCCTATTTGATCATAGGTGATTGTATGACTTATATTCTGTGACTAGGTCCTTCCATCCAATGTTAGAGTAGGTTTAGGTATTGGTAACCTGCCATTATATTTTGTGTCAACAGGGCAACTGTTTCTGCAGGCTCTTATATAGTTTGTTTGATATAATACTTGCATGAGCTGGTTTTTTTATCTGTTTTTTTACTTTGCTAAATCTACAAGTATTGCTTTTAAGATTAACTTGGTTTATACTGGATAAAATATCTTTAAATGATATGTAGGAGGGATTAAGGTCATGAAGACATATAAAAAATCCTCAAAGCTTGACAATGTTTTGTATGATATAAGGGGTCCTGTTATGGATGCGGCCATGAAGCTTGAAGAAGAGGGCCATAAAATATTAAAGCTCAACATTGGTAATCCAGCACCCTTTGGACTAGATGCGCCTAATGAAATAATAAGAGATGTTATCTATAACCTTTGGAATGCCCAGGGCTATACCGATTCTAAGGGAATATTCCCTGCCAGAAAGGCAGTTATGCAGTATTGCCAGCAAAAAGGGATCCATGGTGTTACCATTGATGATATCTATATAGGAAACGGTGTAAGTGAGCTGATTATGATTGCTATGAACGGGCTATTAGACTCAGGTGATGAGGTCCTTTTACCAGCGCCTGACTATCCCCTATGGACAGCTGCCGTAAACCTGTCAGGTGGTACACCAGTCCACTACCTATGCGATGAGTCCTCAGATTGGAGCCCTGATTTTGAGGATATTAAAAGCAAGATTAGCGATAAGACCAAGGGGCTAGTTGTGATAAACCCTAATAATCCCACAGGTGCCCATTACCCTAAGGATGTTGTGGAAAAGCTAGTCAAGATTGCTGAGGAACATGGCCTGATACTCTTTTCTGATGAGATCTATGACAAGATAATCTACGAGGATGAAGAGCATATATCTCCTGCCTCACTTACAGATGATATTTTGTGTGTCACCCTAAATGGATTGTCCAAATCCCATCGGATTGCAGGCTTTAGGGCAGGCTGGATGGTCCTAAGTGGCAACAAAGATATAGCAAAATCCTATATAGAGGGTCTTAATATGCTAACCTCTATGCGGCTGTGTAGTAATGCACCCGCCCAATATACTATACAAACAGCCCTAGGCGGCTATCAAAGTATAAATGACCTAATTATGGAGGGTGGCAGGCTACGCCAGCAAAGGGACTTGTCCTATGAGCTTATAAATAGTATCCCAGGCCTGTCCTGTGTAAAGCCAAAGGGAGCCTTTTATCTCTTTCCAAAGATAGATACAAAGAGGTTTAATATTAAAAGTGACACCAAGTTTGTATATGACCTTTTGCAGGCTGAAAAGGTACTGGTTGTCCAGGGCACAGGCTTTAACTGGCCAAACCAGGATCACTTTAGGATAGTCTTTCTACCCCGCCTAGAGGACCTCAAAATGGCCATTAATCAAATAGGTCGCTTCTTGAAAGACTATAGGCAGGACGATAATACAAACTCTAAATTTCATATATAAAGCAGGGCAATAGACAAAGCCCAGGTCCTAAATCGGCCTGGGCTTTTTATATCTAGCCTTAAGTTAAGTTTTGTCTGTGCTGCCCATTGTATCATCAAGGGTTGAAACTAATTCTTTACTTAAAAGCAGCTGTTTCATATCAGCACCAGAAGGGTTTTGGAAAATCCTAAGGTCAAACTGAGGTATGATAGCCAATATATGGTCAAAGATATCACTTTGAATGCCCTCATAGTTTATCCACTGGGTATCGTTGGTAAATGCATATATCTCCATGGGTATACCAGTAGGTCCTGGCTGTAGCTGCCTTACTATGATAAGCATATCCTTGTGGATCTTGGGATGGTTTTTAAGGTATTCAAGGACATAAGCACGAAAGGTCCCTATATTGGTCATACGACGACCATTTACCAGCTGCTTGGGGTCTATATTGTTTTCCTTGTTGTACTTTTCTATCTCAAGACGTTTTGCATTTATGTAGTCCGTAATATAGTGAAATTTCTCAAATCTTGACAGCATCTCCTCAGTGCAGAATTTAACGCTTGTCATGTCGATATAGATGGACCTTTTTATCCTCCTGCCACCTGTGCTAAACATCCCCCTCCAGTTTTTAAAGGAGTCTGATATCAGGGTATGGGTTGGGATCATGGTAATGGTTTTATCAAAGTTTTGAACCTTTACCGTATGAAGGGATATCTCGGTTACAACACCATCTGCATTGTACTTTGGCATCTCAATCCAGTCACCTACCCTAACCATATCATTGGTAGATAGCTGTATACCAGCAACAAAGCCTAATATGGAATTTTGAAAGACTAAGAGTAAAACTGCTGAGAAAACACCAATACCACTTAAAAGGACCCAGGGTGGCTTGTCCATAAGGACTGCTAGCATTAGTATAAGGCCTATGATAGTAAAAATAATTTTTACTACCTGAAGCAGGCCCTTAATTGGCCGTTGCCGGGCTACCTCCTGCTTGTTATATATGGTGTCTAGACTGTCAAGTAGGGCAAAGAGGGTATATAATACACCAAGTATTAAAAGGGCAGATGCTAACCTTTCTATCCAGACCTGGACCTCTGGAAATACAGGAGCAAAGAAATAAATAATTAAGACAGGGGCAATTTTAATAGCTCTATCTAGAACCTTGTGCTCTATTAAGGCATCATCCCATTTGAATTTGCTCTTTATTACAAGGGCCTTTATAGCCTTTACTACTACCCTTTTAAGTAGTATGTGAACAATAGCTATTATTAGGAGGATAAAGGCTATGGTTAGGGCATAGGCCAAAATTGATGACCATAGCTGGCCGCTGCCAGACTTTAGCCCCCCTATAAATTTGTACTCTAAAAGCTTGTCTTTTAAAAAGTCAATCATCTTAGACCTCTCTATCCTTTTGTTTTGCTTATTATATAACACATATATGGGCAAGTTGCAAATTATAGTAGTCAAANATAGCTAGCCTATATATGTACAGCCCTATTAATATTAAGTAGATACAGTATTTTTTCTCCTACGGGCCTATTTGTTAATTTTTCTAGTGCCTCAGCATATAGGTCAAGCTGTACCCTGTAATTGTTTACTACCCTGTCTATATCGGCCTCATCAGCTATCCAGTCTGTCTTGTAGTCAACTAGAATCCATTTTCCGTCTTCTATAAAGCAGCAGTCAATAACCCCTTGGATTAAGAGGTATTCACCCTCTATGGATAGGCCCTTTATGACCTCTCTAGCATCCTTTTTATAGTTAAAGGGGAGCTCCCGCCAAATTCGGTTAGCTGCTAGCATACGTTTACCAGTCTGGCTTTTATAAAAGTTTGTGATGATTTTTATGTCTGTGGCCCTTGCTTGCTCAGGAGTTATTAGCTCAAGGGCTGTCATTTCCTCTAGCTGCTGCCTGATTTCTTCCTCGCTAGCAACCCGGCTTAGGTCCAAATGTTGCATAACAAAGTGGACAATAGAACCTAGCTCAGCGGCTGTAAACTGCTTTTTACTCTCTATAAAGGAAGGCTTGTTTACTAGGCTAGGCAGGTTGTAAAGGCTAGCATGGGTGTTTATCTTTTTTATCTCAGTTACTGTTAGCTTGGAAGGCAGNCTTGAGGCAGGCATATAGGGGTAGCTATAGGAAAAACGGTCCTCAATTAGCTTGCTNTAANGGCCCTCCTCAATACTAGGATTAAATAAAAGGTCACTTAGCTCATCCCTTTGCCTGGCTAGGTCCCTTGCCTTGGCAGACAAATGGGTCCGGTTGTAGATATTTATTTTAAAGCTAGATGGCCCATCTGCCCCCTTTAAAGTCTCATCCTCAAGTAGGCCAGAGCCTGCCACAAGGTCAGCTAGGCCCTTTCCATCCTTGTGTCTCATAAGCACAGGGCAAATCCAGTCAAGAAAACAGCTTCCCCTAGATAGGCTATAGGGGCTTATCCTGCTAGCCCATTTTGCTACTGCACTCTCTAAGCTAGACACTGACCCTATTAGTATTAGCCTATCCTTGGGCCTTGTCATAGCTACATAAAGGATCCTCATCTCCTCGGCTAGGCCCTCTAGTCGGCTGGCCTGTTTTATAGCTGACTTTGCTATTGTGTCAAAGGTCTGCCTAGTTTCAGGGTTGGTGTACTTTGGCCCAAGGCCTAGGTCCTTATGTATCAAAAAGGCAGCATTTGACCCCCTCATATTAAACCTTTGGCCAAGTCCTGCTACTATACAAATTGGGTATTCTAGTCCCTTGCTCTTGTGGATGCTCATGATCCTTACTACATTTTCATTTTCGCCTAGGGCCTTGGCCACTGTCATATCCCCACTAGAAGCCCTTAGCTTGTCAATAAAATGGATAAAGCGGAAAAGCCCCTTTATGGAGGTCTGCTGGAACTGGCCTGCCCTGTCTAGGAGGAGCCTGAGGTTGGCCTGTCTTTGTAGGCCCCCTGGCATAGCTCCTACATAATAGTAGTAGCCTGAATCTAAGTAAAGCTTCCACAAAAAGTCCTCCATAGGCATATATCTAGCACATTCTTGCCACTCATCTATCCGGTCTAAAAAGGCTCTGAGCTGTTTGGCAAGGCCATTGTCATTGGCTTCTATATAGGCTAGGATCGCCTCATAAAAGGTTTTTTCCCTGGTTTCGGTACGGATCTCTATTAGGTCCTTTACATCAAAGCCTGCAATAGGAGACCGAAGGACAGATAAAAGGGGTATGTCCTGGCGCTTGTTATCAATTAGCTTTAAGAGATTTACTATTGTTTTTATCTCTAGGGCATCAAAGTAGCCTGTGTTTACATCAGCAAAGACTGGTATGCTGTTTTGAGTTAGGACCTCTTGAAATACAGGAGCCCTAGATACTGTACTTCTCATTAGTATCACTATATCCCGATATTCAACCTTTCTAAAGGCTCCCTTGTCTCCTATGGACCTATCATAGATTTGCTCCTCTAAGAGGTCCTTTATCCTATTGGCAGTAAAAAGGGCCTCTGCCTCAATATTGGACATATCCTCTATTGTAGGATCAAGGTCAAGACCTTGGCTTGAGTCTTCATTTAGTTGGTTTTCTAGTAGGTTAAGTTCAATGCTTGTATCCTCTATGGGCTCAAAGCTACCGCCTACATAAAGGGCAGCATCCTCATCATAATCCATCTCACCAAAGTCAGTTGACATAATATTTTCAAATATATAGTTTACCCCGTCTAATATATGGGGCCGGCTCCTAAAGTTTTTATTTAGGTCTACCCGCTTATTTAGCTTGTCACCAGGCTTAAAGGTCTGGTACCTAGACAGGAATATGGTCGGATCAGCCAGCCTAAACCTGTAAATGCTTTGCTTTACATCCCCTACCATGAAAAGGTTGTCATCTCGGCTAATCCTACTAATTATAGTCTCTTGGACAATGTTACTGTCCTGGTACTCATCTATAAAGATATGGCTATAGGCCTGCCTTAGTTCACTGGCAACCTGGTCATTTGCCAGAATCCTTAAGGCATAATGCTCAAGATCATTAAAGTCTAGTATACCCTTTTCNCTTTTTTNGTCTTTAAAGATACTATCAAACTGGTCTACTAGCCTATATAGATAGGCCATGAAGGGGTAAAGTTCGTTTAGCTCGGCTGCGTAGGACTCCATATCATAGGCTAGGACCTCATCGCCTAGCTTGCCAATAGCCTTTTTTGCCCTATCCCTTATATCCTTGGCCTCTTTCTTTAGGTCCTCATCCGTTTCCTTGCTACACCTGCCTAGCCTTTTAAAGCTTATTTTCCTATAGGCCTGGATTGTGGCCCCTAGGCCTTGGTTTTTAAGTAGGTCTAGGATTTTGTCTAGCTGGTCTATGTCACTTAAAATAGCTTCCTGATAGCCCTCTGGTCCATTAGCTAGCTGGCAAATCCTTAGACTATCCCTCAAGCTATCCAAGATACCCTTTATCTCTAAGCTAAGTTGGTCCCTCAAGGCCAGGCACCAGGGGCTTGACTCCATCTGGTCAGGCGGCAGGGAAAAGTCCTCCACCCTGTCCTTTAACCATTTGAGGGGCTCTGGCTTGCTTTGGATAAAACCGTATATGGATAGGACTAGATTTCTTAGGTCATCATCGCCCTTGTTACCAGAAAACCTCTCTATAAGGCCAAAAAAGGTGGGGTCAGCCTTTTCGTATTCCTCCTCAAAGAGCTCTTCTAATAGCTCAAGCTTTATAAGGCTAATCTCTGTTTCATCCCCTATGCGAAAGCCTGGGTCTAGGTCGATCACATAAAAATACCTACGGATTACACGGATACAAAAGGAATGAAGGGTGCTAATAGAGGCAGAGGGTAATAGGTTCATCTGCTGCCTTAGATGGCTAGGGTCACCTTGACCCTCTTCTAAGGCCTGTGCCAAGGCATTACCTATCCTCTCCCTCATCTCGCCGGCTGCTGCATTTGTAAAGGTTACCACCAGGAGCTTGTCTATGCTAACCTTGTCCCTTATGATTAGCTGTAGTATCCGCTCTACCAAGACAGCGGTTTTACCTGAGCCGGCTGCTGCAGCTACCAGTAGATTAGAGCCCCTAGAGTCGATTGCTTCCTGTTGCTCTTTAGTCCATTTAGGCATTGTCTTGCTCCCCTTTCCCTGGCATAAGCTTTTCTAATATATCCTCCTTTTTAACAGTAGGAATATTTCTATACTTGTTTTCATCCAGGCTTGCGTCAAACTGGCAAATACCTGAGTATTCACAATAGGTGCAGGCAGACCTGTTTCCCTTTTTTATAGGCTCGATTTTTATCTGACCCTTTATTATCTCGGTCCCTATCTGACCAATCAGACCTTTTACATGGGATAAAAGGCCCATAAACTCTTGCTCATCAAGAACAGAGGAGGAGGCAGTTACAGACCCGTCCTTTTTAAGGCCAAGGGGCAAGACCTCCGATGCTCCCTGGATATCCTTGTCCATCTTCCTTATGATATTTACATCATTAAGAACCAGGCCCTTTAGCCTCAGAGTCTTTTTGATTTCCTTTTCCACCAGTTCTACTGCCTTTTCCCTAGTATTTATAAGGGGGTCATCTATCTTGAAATAGAATATCCCACCTGGCCTAGCCTGGCCCTTTATTTTCTTTTGGTATTCATTTAGTAGGGCCTCTAGATAAACAAGCAGCTGTAGCTTTAAGCCGAAATAGGCCTCGGACAGGTCAAAGGCATTGGAGCCTGACTTGTAATCTATTACATTTATATAGATATCCTGGTCCTCTTCATAGATATCAGCCCTGTCTATCTGGCCTTCTAGTAGCAATTTCTCCCCATTTTCCAGCTCTATCTCAATTGGGGGAAAGCTAGCATTTTCGCCAAAGGAAATCTCCTGGCCTATGGGCTCAAAGCTAGACCTGCGGATATGGTCAGTCAATAGCCATATAGCCCTATGGCTAACTCGTTTTAATCGGTTTGACAGGTACTTATAGCGGTTTGTGCTAAGCAGGACCCCATTATTNTAGGTGGGCAAGATATCATCCATAACATCCTCTAATATGGCATGACACTGGTCATCCTCTAGGTCCCTCCAGCACAGNCCCTCTTTGTTTAATTTGTTTATAAATTCCTCTATAGACTGGTGAAAAACTAGGCCCATATCAAAGGCTTCAATGGAAAAGGTCCTCCGGTCCCTAGGCCTTAGGCCATACCTAACAAAGTGGGCAAAGGGGCAGGACACATATTTTTCTAGCCTGGTAATAGAGGCTTTTATAGGTCTTTGGTAGAGCCTTTCAGAAAACCTTTGACCCACGGGCTCTTCTTGGTTGTGGTGAAAGAGGCCATCTAGCATTAGCTTGCGTCTTGAATCCCAGTCCCTATTGTGGAAATACCATTTGTATACGTCCTGCCATAGGTCATGGGCCTGGCCACCATCTGCTAGAGTCCGCATCCTTTCAACCATGTATTTATAGCTGCTATTGGGTAGTGATACTAGCTTTAGCTCACTGNCCTCGTCNCTTATTATATCGCTTTTGACCTCTAAGCCTTTGAATAGTTTTCTCATCCTATCAACTAGAATAGATGGCCTTAGGGCACTGCCCTCTATATTGGCTAGGGAGTAGCTGATATAGAGGTAGTCACTTGGCTTTGAAAAGGCCGTGTAGATACTAAACTTTTCATTAGAGGCCATAAGCAAGCTACTGCTAGCTAGCTCAATCCCGCTGGCTTTGAGGATTTCGACTTCTTCATCATCTATGAGGCCTCCCCCCTGCTGGATGGAGGGTAAGACACCATCGTTACAGCCTATTACGAACAAGCCCTTTATGTCCTTTACCTTTGATCTTTTTATGTCACCAACTAGGACCTGGTCTAAGGTAGTTGGAATAATGCCAAGCTTTAATGAAGAAAAGCCTGCCTCTAGTATCCGGCTAAAGCTAGCTATGCTGACCCTATGGCTACCCAAGATCTCAACTAGCTGGTCTAGGACCTCCAAAACAATATTCCAGATCTGTGCATTTTCATCTACCTGGTCTAGCATTCCAGCCCTTCTAAGGTCCTCTATCCAGGCCTCTAGTTTTTCCTTTAGCTTAATATCCTCTAGAAACTGGTATAGGGCCTTTACCATACCCTCTACTGTCTTTTTTCCCTTTAGGTTTTTAGCTAGCCTTTTAAAAGGACCGATAAAGGCCTCCCTAAAGGCGTTTAGGTCATCTAGGGGATAGCTATCCTCCCCCTTGTCAAAGGGGTCCTGCCAGCCCTTGCCCCTGATGCCAAACTCAAGGCAGTAGTTTTCAAGTAGCTCTATCTCATCGGTTGTAAGGCCTGAAAAGCCAGTTTTTAAGTATTTAAATACATCTTCGTACCTATAGCCCCGCTCAATAATGCCAAGGCTAACTAAGAGGCAGTCAACTATGGGGTTATTTATAACCTCTCTTTTTTCGTCTAAAAAGTATGGGATGCCATACTCGACAAAGACCCTTTTAATAATTGAGCCATAGCTAGCTAAATCACCAACTACAACTGCCATTTCATTAAAGCGCCAGCCCCTTTCGCGGACTGCAGCTATTATCTTTATGGCTAGGGCCTCTACCTCAGATAGGAGGTTGCTTGCAGCAAAAAGCTCAAGGTTTTTAGGCTCTTGCCTGTATTGGCTGTAGGGATACTGGTATAGCTCACGCTCTAAAAAGCTAAGCTCTGCAGCCTTGCTTGTAGCCAATCCCTCCATATGATCTGTAGCCGATTGGCCCCTGTGACTTAGGTGGTCGAAATGCTCCTTAAAGGCATTTTCCCTGGCCATCCTCCTAATCCTAGCCAAGGACAGGGCATGGGTGGCAAATATATCCTGGTCACTTGCCTGGTCCTCTAAGGACCCTATAGTAAAGGTAATGCTGACCTGGTCTGCTAGGCTTGTGAGCTTTTCAATAACCCTTATGGTCTGGGGGGCAAAGTAGTCAAAGCCATCCATCCATACCCTCGCACCACGCAAAAAGAGAGCCTTGTCCATCCTTTCTATAAGCAGGTTTACTGCATCCTCTGAGTCAAGATACCTACCCTCTAGGTAATCATTAAAGGCAGAGTAAATCCTTGCAATATCCTTTAGCTTCATAGGCAATAGGCCTGCATCCTCTTTTGCCTCTGCTACTTCAAGTAGCTGGTCAGGCCTAATATCATGCTTTTTAAGGTCGCTTAATAGGTCACTTATTTTTTCTATAAAGCCCTTTTGATTTGATACAGTTTGGTATATGGTAAGCTGGTCCTTTATGTCATCTAAGATCTTTCTAAGGACCATATGCCTACCCTGCTCATTGATATGGGTCCGGGTAAGGCCGCCCGCCTCATTAAAGACCTTGTGGGACAGTCTTGACAGGCTAAGGACTTCAATATTTAATAGGCCTGCTAGCCCTAAGTGGTCAATTAAGTCCCTCTCAGCTTGCAGGGTAAACTGCTCAGGTACCATAAGGATAAGGCCCTCCTCACCCCTATTTAGGGCCTCCTTTATTTGACTATAAACCTTGCTAGTCTTTCCTGTGCCAGACCTGCCTGTTATATACCATAAGGCCATAATACCCCTCCCCTATTCCTAAAGACATATATTTTTATGCTAATTATCTTATTATACTAAATCTTATCCTAGGCCAAGCTAGGACTTAACTTTTTAAAGCCTAGCTGCCTATTCTAATTGATTATACTATAAGCCTATTGTGTATAGATAATCCTTACAGGATATTAATAAAGGGTCATATCTTAGGGCACTAGCCTTGGCTAGTTAGCCAAGCTCTAGCGAGGAAATAGGTAAATAGTGCCCTGTCCTTTAGCAGGCCTATCAGGTGGTTATATTATACTCATTTCACCTTGCAATTGTAGGCTACACATTTTATGTATATTGTACCATATCCTCTTAAGATTCAACAGCTTGTCTTTAAGTTTAATCTATAAAAATTGACAAATGTTTTTGCATAGCCAAAATCATCTAATATGAAGACCATCTGCTAGCTATCTATAGCAAAGAGTTGCTTTTTATATTTGTCCAGGGTTAATAGTAGGATTATACCAAGGCCATAGCAGGTTACCAGCTGGCCNAGACCTATTGAGAGAATTGCTATATGAATTGGAAACTTGTAAACATAGTGGAGCATACCACCTATGACTAGAGCGTTTACTAGTATGGGGGGCAGGGGTGCTAGATATTTATTAGGCATTTTATATGTAAGGTAGGCTGCTATTAGGGAGGCTAGGCTACCTAGGACTATATCAATGGTCCCAACCGGGCTAAAGAGGTTTGCAATAAGGCAACCAACAAATAGGCCTGGTACGGCTGAAAAGGTAAAAAAAGGCAGGACAGTCAAGGCCTCTGCTATCCTAAACTCTACCAGGGTCTCCCCATAACTTATAGGTGCAAAAACTAGGGTCAAAACTACATATATAGCGGCTATTGCAGCAGCTTGTACTAAAAATCGAGTCTTTTTCAAAATTTGTCCTCCAGCTAAGTCTTTTTTTATATTAATTGCTTTATGCCTTTGTGAGTATTTAACTCATAAGGCATGCCTGTCTTCCTTATGTAAATACAAAAGGGGCATACTCTGCCCCCATTTATCAAACTAAAAAATTCACTTTAAATCCAATAGTTTTGTTTATAGACAGGATGGTTGCGAACTGTCTTTATTAATTTTTTAAGTTAATCTCCAGTCTTTCTAAACAGCTTGCTTATATCAAAGGCCATAACACCCTTTACATTACCCATGGGGATGGCACCTGTAAACCTACAGTCAAAGGAGTCATTTCTATTGTCCCCCATCACAAATATATGGCCCTCTGGCACCTCGTAGCTATAGTATGCAGACTCATCTAAACCGTGTCTAGCGATAAAATCATCTTTCATTAAGGGTCCATTTATAAAAGGATCTTTTAAGTAGGGTTCATCACAAGGTTCACCATTTCTATAGAGTCTGCCTTCATCAATCTTTAAAACATCGCCTGGCAAGCCCACAACCCTTTTTATCCAAAGGTTTTTTTCCCTATTTCTATTGAAGATATTGATATCCCTTAAGTCATCAACTAGGGTCCTTTTCCTGTCTACCCTGTTGTCAACTACTACTATATCACCATAATCAACATCTACCTTGAAGGTACGGCCTAGCCTTGAGATTATAACAAAGTCATTATTTTCTAGGGTAGGATCCATGGATCTACCATCCACCTTTATAGGCTGGATAACAAATAGGTTTATCACCAGTGCTAGTACTACTGATATTACTATAACCTCTACCCATTCTAATATGGATTTTACCCCCTTACTCAGCTTTGCCATACATATTCGCTTCCCTTCCTTGCTTACTATCATTAATATTATACAGCATAGGCGCTAAATAAACAAAGTTTTGTTAATTTAGGCCTAGCCTAAGTTTTATCTTAGACTACCTCTCCCTTTGAGACTATCAAGGGGTAGTTAGAATCCCCAATAAGCCTTCTTGAATCCCTGACTATAACCTCCTTGTCGAGTACCACATGGTCAAGTTCACAATCATCCTGGATCACAGCATCCTGCATGACTATACAGTTGTTTACCCTGGCACCCTTGCCTATATAGGCTCCCCTAAAAATTATACTATTTCTGACCTCACCCTCTATANTGCAGCCATCTGCAATTAGGCAGTTTTGCTCTACTGCACTGTTTCCGTACCTAGTGGGTANCTGGTCCTTAATCTTTGTGTATATGGGCCTTCCAGGATTAAATATCTCATTTCTTATATCCTTGTTTAGCATGGCCATATTGTTTGCATAATAGGACCAGA